>Ga0206128_1000208_pt1 | contig 73374 bp, 66 predicted proteins | sample Helgoland_Spring_7_FD_148601 | JGI IMG/M metagenome (GOLD analysis project Ga0206128, IMG submission 148601) | Pelagic subsurface seawater microbial communities from Kabeltonne, Helgoland, North Sea - Helgoland_Spring_Bloom_20160426_1 | ecosystem: Environmental > Aquatic > Marine > Epipelagic ... | reverse complement strand
AAGCGAAACGCGACGCACTAAATGCGGTATTCGAAGGAATCGATCAAGATCCGGAGGAAGTAGTACGCGCGGCAGAAGAAATAAAAGTCGTGCTGGCGGAGTTAGACGAGAAAGAAATGCGCTGGTTGGAATTGGCAGAATTTGCCGACGAATAACTAACTTTAGAACCGTACCTAACCCACTAATTGCACACCATTGACCGATTCTAACGCCATACTTCAACTCCGCGACATTACACGCGACTTTAAAATGGGTGCACAAACCGTGCACGTCCTCAAAGGCATTGACCTCGATATTTTTAAAAACCAGTACGTGGCACTTATGGGGCCTTCGGGATCTGGAAAGTCTACGTTGATGAATTTATTGGGTTGTTTAGATACGCCCACCGAGGGAACGTATGTACTCAATGGATCGGACGTAAGTGCGCTCGATGATAATGCATTAGCGGAAATCAGAAACAATGAAATTGGTTTCGTTTTCCAAACGTTTAACCTCTTACCGCGCTCTACCGCGCTTGAAAATGTAGCACTTCCACTGGTTTACGCGGGCTGGGGAAAAGAAGAGCGTATTGCCAGGGCTTCGGAAGTATTGACACAAGTCGGTTTAGGCGATCGAATGGACCATAAACCTAACCAACTTTCAGGGGGTCAGCGCCAACGCGTTGCGGTAGCACGCGCGTTGGTCAATAAACCCGCATTGATTCTCGCAGATGAACCTACAGGAAATTTGGATTCTAAAACGTCTGTAGAAATCATGAAATTATTCGATGAAATACAGGCTGCCGGAAATACCGTCATTTTAGTTACCCATGAAGAAGACATCGCCCAATACGCCAAACGCGTTATTCGTTTAGTCGATGGAAATATAGATTCCGATCTTTCTAAATAACATACAATGAAAAGATTTGTAGTCCTTTTTATGTTAGTATTTGCGGCCGTCTCAGGTTTCGCACAAACCACATTAACGTTAGAAGATGCCGTATTAAACGGTCGTAAATATTACCCGCAAGGGCTCATTATGCCTCAATGGATTCCAGAAACGGATACGTATTCCCACGTTACAGACGGCTACCAGAGTCTTGTAGTGGTGGACGCAAAGTCAGGCGAAGAATCGCGACGAATTACCGCCGGCGAAATCAATGAAACCCTTGAAGGAACCGAAGTGAGCATACGTGGCACCTGGATGTTGAATTGGCTTGACGAAAACACTCTGTATTTTACCGAAAAGGGAACGCTCTACACCTATGACATCGCAAACAAAACGATCTCTACCCAGTATACCATGGCTGCTGGGAGTGGCAATCTTCACCTCAGTTCCCAACTAAACGCTGCTTACACCGTAGGTAATAACGTATTCGTAAACTGGTTGGGCGAAGAGAGTACCGTTCAGGTGACCAAACATGAGGATCCTGATGTCGTCGCGGGCCAAGCGATTGCGCGCAGCGAATTCGGAATTACTGAAGGTTTATTCTGGAACAACGAAGGGGATGCCGTGGCCTTTTACGAGAAAAATGAGAGTGCTGTGGCCAATTATCCTTTGCTCGATATTTCCACCACCCCCGGCTCTTTGAATGAAATTAAATACCCGATGGCAGGTCAAGGCTCCGAATATGCCCGTGTTGGGGTGTATCACAAAGGGAAAAAGTCGCCCGTCTATCTGGATACCGACGGCGTTGAGCACGACCAATACCTCACCAACCTGAGCTGGTCACCGGACGGTAAAACCATTCTTCTAGCCATAGTAAACCGAGCACAAAACCACTACGATGTAGTCGCTTTCAATACGAAAAACGGAAAAAGAGGCGCCACTCTTTTGAGTGTGAGTAACGACAAATGGGCAGAACCGGAGCATCCCGCTTATTGGGTCAGTAACAAGGAATTTATATGGCTTACCGAACGTGACGGCTACATGAACCTCTACTTGCATACCACTAAAGGCGGATTAGTACAGCAATTGACCTCAAATGACTTTGAAGCTACCGGAATTCTAGGTCGCGATAAAAGTGACGACATCCTCTTTACCGCAACAGGTGAAGACCCTCGCGAATCCCACCTTTTCAGCGTGAGTCTCAAGGGAAAACAGCGCCAGTTGACAACGGAAAGCGGAACGCACAACTCAACCGTACAAGAGGGCGGCTCGTATTTTATTGACAGTTACAGCAGCATCGACGTACCTTCGAAAACTGAATTAAGAAGCACGGCAGGAAAGGTCTTGCGCGAATTGGCTTCTGCAAGCGATCCTTTCGAGGGCACAAACATTCGCAAGCCCACTCTGAGCAGTATTACAGGCCCTGACGGATCAACGCTTTACACGCGAACCTATTTGCCTTTTGATTTCGACCCCGCGAAAAAATACCCCGTGCTTGTTTACGTCTATGGCGGACCGCATGCACAAATGGTTACGAACCGTTGGAACGGAGGTGGCCCGTTTTGGATGAACGAATTTGCCAATCGTGGGTACATTGTATTTACACTCGATAACCGAGGATCAGCGCATCGTGGGACAGATTTCGAACAACAGATTCACCGCCAGTTGGGCACTGTTGAAATGGAAGACCAGTTGGCCGGGGTAGCCTACCTTAAATCCCTTCCTTACGTCGATGGCGAAAGAATAGCCGTACACGGCTGGAGCTACGGTGGATTCATGACTGCCTCACTCATGTTACGTCAGCCGGGCACCTTTAAAGTAGGTGTTGCGGGTGGTCCGGTGACCGATTGGAAATACTACGAAGTTATGTATGGCGAACGCTACATGGACCGACCTGAAGAAAACGAGGAAGGCTATGCCGAAAATCGCCTGCACAACCACGTGGAAAACCTTGAAGGTGACTTATTGCTCATCCACGGCACCGTGGACAATGTCGTAGTCATGCAGCACAACCTCAGCCTCGTGAAATCCTTTATCGATGCTGGCGTACAAATGGATTTCTTCCCGTACCCTATGCATCCGCACAATGTGCGCGGCAAGGACAGACTCCACCTGATGACTAAGGTGTTGAACTACGTGGAGGACAGCTTGGAGGAGTAGGTTTTGAGATTGAACAGAATCATCAATGGTATTTTTGCTCTGGTAGGACTTTAACTCATGATCATTATTATCCTTCAATGGTGGACGGCACTTTTAGACAAGATGAGTGCGGTGGGTTAGCGAATAATTTGATCGTTGCACGATATAAAGTCCAGTTCATCATAGCCATTGCATCGTGCAATGCAGGGATTAGCAAAAACCAAGGTATCGCTTTGAACAATAACGCATGTGGGACGATATTCTCGTGTACAGAGACAGGCCACTTCTGTGGGTGTTTCCTTAGAAACTCCACAACTTGTCAGCAAAAATATTAGAGACAGCTTACGTAACATCAGTACGGCGGGCAGTTGATGAAATCATTCTGGCCAAAGCCGTCACACATCGCCTGACAAGCATTGGAGTAACGCAAAATCTTACCATTACCTTGTATACAAACGGGGTCGTATTCCATCGTGCAAATGCAGTTGGGATTTGAGGGCGTTACATTTTCTACGGATTGCCAACTTGAGCACCCACTTAATCCAAGGACAATCACTGTCAATGTAAGAATTCGTTTCATCATTCCAACGATTAAATTAACACATCTAATAAGCCAAATTCTGTGCCATAAAAAAGTCCACGGACCTCTGGTCCGTGGACTTCTCTATAATTTATAAGAGTCCCGTTTACTTATTACGACGACGATTTTTACGTTTCTTCTTTCCTTGTACCACAGTCATTTCATCGACCAAATGACCGGCACCTGCATATTTATCAATGATAAACAAGGTGTAGCGGATATCAACAGAAATACAACGTTGCAGCTGATCCTCGAAGAAGATGTCACCTGACATCGCCTCCCAGTTTCCATCGAACGCTGTTCCGATCAATTCACCGTCGCCGTTAATTACAGGAGAACCTGAATTACCACCAGTGATGTCGTTATTCGAGATGAAGTTCACCACTAAATCCCCATTCTCGTCTGCATAACGACCGTAATCTTTAGCGTTGTACAACTCCTTCAAACGTGCAGGCACGATGAATTCGTCATTGCTCGGATCTTCTTTCTGCATCACACCATCCAACGTAGTTATATAGTCGTAGTGAACGGCGTCCTGCGGGTCGTAAGAACCCACAACACCCCAAGTCATACGGGGCGTAGAATTGGCATCCGGTGCAAAAGTTTTCTCAGGCATGGCTTGACGCAACCCATCCGTAAATAGACGGTAGCCCTTTTCCATTTTTTCGCTTACCTCAGCATTGCCTTGTTGGTTACCGAAGTACGTCATGATGAAACTTGAAGCGACTTTACCACCCATATCTGCTTTCAGTGCATCAGCGTCCATAGTTTCCATCCAGGATTTTAGCGCATCGATTGATGCATAAATGGAGTTATCGTAAACCTCAGTAGCAAGTACTGTAACGTCACCACCCATGCTATCGCGAACTTCAGTGAAGATGCTCGGCTGTTGATCAGCTGGCACGTTTTCCATCCACATGCCCCACACTTTCGAGGCTAAAGCACGGTCAACATCCGCTTGGTATTCCCCGAAGTGGTCTTCAGCATAAGCCAACGCGGCTGCTTTGTCTGCTTCAAGATCTTCTGAGCTCGAAAGTGCGCTCAACATGCGTCCTAAACGGAACGCATACAGCGGCAAAGAAGCACCACGTATTCCGGCTTCCATTAGATAAACACCGCCTTTTACAGTGGCGTCCGTTGCAGCATACGCTTCATTCAATAAATCCAACGCCCCTGTATATTCGGCACGCGATGGGTCTGCTTGAGCCCACTCCATGTAACGTGCCTCGATGGCTTCTTTCTTCTCTTTTACACCGTTTTTCTTGAGCTGCTCTGTTTGACCGATGAAGTACTTCCAGTAGTTCGCTGTTGAAGCATAGTTAGAGGCCAACGCGATACGCACCGCGTCGTCTGCGTCCATAGCCTTTTTCATGATGGCTAATTTCTGCGCACGAATCTCAACTACTGTTGGGTTGTAAAGATTGATCGCTTGTTCAATACCTGTAGAAGTAAGGAATCGATCCGTAGAACCAGGAAAACCAAATACCATACTGAAGTCTCCTTCTTTCACTCCATTTAAACTCACGGGCAAGTGATGTTTCGGAGTCAAGGCTACATTATCTGCACTTGCATCGGCTGGATTTCCTTTAGCATCTGCATAAATGCGGAACATTGAAAAATCACCCGTATGACGGGGCCACATCCAGTTGTCTGTATCGCCACCGTATTTCCCAACGCTGCTCGGCGGTGCACCTACCAGACGTACATCTTTATACGTGTTGTAGACGAAGAGGTAGTATTCGTTATTGTGAAAGAAGCCGCGTACATACCCATTATGAACGGTACCTTCCGTTGCTTCTTTAGCCAATGCATCACCCACTTCCTTCGCTTTTGCAGCGCGCTGCGCTTCAGACATATCATCTGTGAGTTCGGCCATAACTTTATCTGTTACGTCCTCCATACGGACTAAAATAGCCGCAGTAAGTCCTGGATTCGTGCGCTCCTCTTCACGAGTCATCGCCCAGAAACCGTCCGTTAGGTAGTCGTTCTCAACGGTTGAATGCGAACGAATGGCATCGTAACCACAGTGGTGATTGGTCAGCATCAATCCCTGGTCAGAGATGATCTCGCCCGTACAAAAACCACCCAAAGAAACGATGGCGTCTTTAACAGATGCGTTATTAATATCGTACAATTCTTCTGCGGTCAAATTCAACCCGTTTGCTTGCATCTCCGCCATATTGAGGCGCTTGATCAGCATAGGCAACCACATCCCTTCGTGTGCCGTAGAAACTACAGAACTCAGGACCAAGGCTAGGGTTAGTAGGCCCGAAATAAATCTTTTCATGCGTTGTTATTTCTGTTTGTAAATCAAAAGGAGCGCTGCCCTTTCAGGCAGCGCTCCCAAATATAAGAATTTAAGGCCTCGTTATAAGCCTAAGGCTTTACGAACATTCCCTTCCATCAGTACTTCTGCTGGATTTTCGAGCGCTTCTTTGATTGCAACTAAAGTACCCACACTTTCGCGACCGTCTATCACGCGGTGGTCGTAGCTCAATGCAACGTACATCATGGGACGAATCACTACCTCACCATCCACAGCAACTGGGCGCTGAATGATGTTGTGCATGCCTAAAATGGCACTTTGCGGGGGATTGATGATTGGTGTAGAAAGCATGGAACCAAAAACGCCACCGTTGGTGATGGTGAAGGTTCCTCCTGTCATCTCATCCACGGTGATTTTACCGTCACGTACCTTTGATGCTAGGCGACCAATTTCACTTTCTACCCCAGCGAAATCTAACGTTTCTGCGTTGCGAACGACAGGAACCATCAATCCCTTAGGACCGCTTACAGCGACACTCACATCCACATAATCAAAGCTTACCAGCTCGTTACCGTCAATCATACTATTAGTAGATGGGTACATTTTAAGTGCACGTGTCGTAGCAAGCGTAAAGAAGCTCATAAAGCCTAATTTCACCCCGTGCTTCTCAAAGAACTCGTTTTTGTATTCGTTACGCAAGTCGAAAATCGGCTTCATATCTACCTCGTTAAAGGTGGTTAGCATCGCGGTTTCGTTCTTCACAGTAACTAATCTACTGGCCAATTTGCGACGAAGACTACTCATCTTCTTACGTGTCTGCGCACGTTCACCGTGGTCAGATGAACCCATAGAGGCTACTGCATCAATCACATCTGCCTTCGTAATTCGCCCATCTTTACCGGTTCCTTTCGCTACAGATGCGCCCGTTTCGGCCATCATTTTCTTAGCAGCAGGGGAAGCAGTGCCTGTAGCATAGGTCGTTGCTGTTGGAGCTGCTGGAGCTGCCACAGGCTCAGGATTTGGGGCTGCTTCTGCCGGTGCTGCACTGCCTTCAGGGCGTGCGGCGCTGGTATCGATCAAACAAACGACTTGACCCACCTCAACCGTGTCGCCTTCCTCTGCCTTTAAGGTGATAATCCCGCCTTCTTCTGCAGGTAATTCAAGCGTTGCCTTGTCGGAATCGACCTCAGCAATGGCTTGATCTTTTTCTACATAGTCGCCGTCGCTTACCAACCAGGTTGCGATTTCAACTTCAGTAATGGATTCGCCTGGTGAAGGCACTTTCATTTCTAACATATCTGATAGACTTAAATGCTAAATACTCGTTCTATAGTTTCTCTTTGGCGCTGCAAAGCCACTTTATTTGATCCACTCGCTGTCGCTGCGCTCGGCGCAGGACTAACAAGCGTTAAAGGCTGGTGCATTTGCCACAACATGTAGGTCCATGCCCCCATGTTCGCCGGTTCTTCTTGCGCCCAAACGTGCATCGCAGCGTTCGGATATTTTGCTACTTCCTGCTTGATGGCAAGATCATCGAGCGGGTATAATTGTTCAATTCTAATAATGGCCACGTGATCCGCACCTTGTGCTTCACGCTCGTTCGCAAGTTCGTAATACAGTTTCCCTGAACAGAAGACCACTTTCGTGACTTTTTCCGGGGCTACTGTAGTGTCCGACAATATGGGTTGGAATGTACCGTGGGCCAATTCTTCCATACTGCTTTGCGCTTTTGGCAAACGCAACAAACTCTTTGGCGACATTACTACTAGCGGACGTCTAAAGTTACGCTTGTGTTGACGTCGCAGCAAATGATAGAAATTCGCTGGGGTGGTACAGTTTGCCACCGTCATATTTTCCTGCGCGCACATCTGTAAGAATCGCTCCAGTCGAGCAGAACTGTGTTCAGCACCTTGTCCTTCGTAACCGTGAGGAAGAAGTAAAACCAATCCATTCTGAACTTTCCATTTGTCCTCGGCAGCGGTGAGGAATTGGTCAATCATGATTTGGGCGCCGTTGGCAAAATCACCGAATTGGGCCTCCCAAATGGTCAAGGTATCCGGGGATGCCATGGCATATCCGTAGTCAAATCCCATCACTGCGTATTCACTCAACAATGAATTATAGATGGCGAAACGGCCTTCTTTTCCAGGATATTCGTTGAGAAGGTTGACCTCTTCGCCACTGTCCTCTACTTTTAAGATGGCATGACGGTGCGAGAACGTTCCACGCTCCACATCTTCTCCTGAAATTCGAATATTATAATCCTCTGCGAGAAGGGAGCCGTAGGCGAGCAATTCACCCATACCCCAATCTATGGAGTTACGTTCAAAAACTTGTGCGGCACGATCCCCCATCAATCGAACTGTTTTCTTTAAAAACTTCTTGCCCTCAGGTAAGGTCGTAATATGCTTCGCGATGTCCTTTAGCTTATCTAAATCGAAGGTTGTATCCACCGGATGTAGCATTTCACCAGGCTCTGCGCTCGGATAATCTACCCACTCCTTCTCCATGAAAGGAGTAATCACATTGTGTTTGATTTTTTTAGCCTCATCAAAGTCAAGCTCGAGCATAGATTTAAACTCTTCCTGCATCTCCTTGACCATAATCTGTGTGGCAACGCCATCACTCATCAAACGTTGCGCATAAATTTCGCGTGGGTTTGGGTGCTTGGAAATAGCCTTGTACAATAATGGCTGCGTAAATCTAGGTTCATCGCCTTCGTTATGTCCGTATTTCCGGTAACACAACAAGTCAATAAAAATATCACGCTGAAAACGTTGACGGTATTCTATGGCCAAACGCATCGCGTGCACTAATGCTTCAGGATCGTCCCCATTCACATGCAGCACAGGTGCTAAAATCACTTTTGCTATATCCGTACAATAGGTAGAAGAACGTGCGTCAAGATAATTTGTAGTAAAACCTACCTGATTATTGATGACAATATGCAAGGTTCCGCCAGTGCTGTAACCGGCCAATTTTTCCATCTGAAGCGTTTCATACACCACGCCTTGCGCGGCAACTGCGGCATCTCCGTGAATAAGAATAGGCAATACCTTTCCCGATTCCATGCCGTAGTCGTTGTTGATTTTGGCACGAGCAATACCTTCTACAACTGGATCAACGGCCTCAAGATGCGACGGGTTAGGCGCGATATTCATCACTACTTCGTTTCCGTCTACTGTTTTGTGCACAGTCGTATGGCCTAGATGGTACTTTACATCACCATCTATAGTCACATCGTCAAAAGCCTTTCCTTCAAATTCTGAAAATATCTGCTTACGTGGTTTTCCGAAAACATTCGTCAAAACGTTTAATCGGCCGCGGTGTGCCATGCCCAAAACAAATTCTTTTACACCGTAACGAGCACCATGGTTAACAGCTTCATCCAAGCCTGGAATCAATGCTTCCGCACCTTCTATCGAGAAGCGCTTTTGCCCTACAAATTTTGTATTCAAGAAGGACTCGAAGCTAACGGCCTGGTTAAGTTTATGTAGAATTTGCTTTTTCTCTTCAATGGAGAGTTTAGGCTGGTTGTCGTCTTTATGGATCCAATTTTTAATCCATGTGCGGCGCTCCGGATCTCGAATATAGTTGTATTCTACCCCTGTGCTTTGGCAGTAGATTGCTTCTAAATGCGAGATGATTTCACGCAACTTCGTAGCCCCAGGCAGCCCCAATTCTGTGGCTGCATTAAATGGCGTATCAAGATCGTCTTTGCTTAATCCGAAGTTTTCGATGTCTAACGTTGGCTCGTAACTGCGACGCATGCGAACCGGGTTTGTCTTTGTAAACAAATGCCCACGCGAACGGTAGCCTTGAATCAAATTCAAAACGTGAAACTCTTTAATTACCTCTTCAGGCACACCCGCGCCTTCAAGGTCTTCTTCAGAATAGATTTCTTTCGCAAAATCATATCCCTGAAAGAACGCTCGCCAGCTCGGCTCGATACCGTCCGGATTTTTAAGGTAGTGCTCGTATTGATCGTCGATCAATTGGGCGTGAATGCTTCCTAAAAATGAAAATCTATCCATTTATATGTGTTGGATTTACAATCAAAAGTACAACACAAAACGCCGTCTATAGATTGGAATTTTGCAATATTCCCAACGGCTTTAACTATTCTGCAGCACGTAAACAATCGGTGCAAAAAAAAGCCCCTTAAAAAGGGGCCTTAAATCAATATTCTTCTTCGTTCCAAAGGAAATCTTCTTCAGACGGATAGTCTGGCCAGATTTCTTCGATACCCTCGTACGTTTCTTCCTCTTCCTCCTCGATGGCTTGTAGGTTCTCCACCACCTCCAACGGTGCTCCCGTGCGGATGGCGTAGTCAATAAGCTCATCGCGAGTTGCCGGCCATGGCGCGTCACTCAAATAAGATGCTAGTTCTAAGGTCCAGTACATAAGTCTTCAACAACTTTTAATGTATTATCAGTCGTGCAAAAGTAGTTTTTCTGCTGACTTGTGCAACACCTTTAGAAAAAATGTAAGTGCTTAATACTTAGGAGTCCAAATTCTGTCCGGCGCGCCATTGGAAAAATCAATCCAACGTGCCATGACAAATAAGAAATCTGAAAGTCGATTTATGGTTGTAATGATTTCTACCGCCACCTTCGCTTCATCATTTAATGCCACTACCTTGCGTTCTGCGCGGCGACAAACGGTGCGCGCTACATGACAATGGGCACTTTGCGGGTCTGCACCCGGTAAAATGAAACTCTTTAGTTCCGGTAGGATTTCATTCCATTGATCTATTTGACGTTCCAACTGCCCTACTAAGTCCTCGTTGAACTTTGGCAGGGGGAAATCAGGGGTTCCTTCTACTGCGAGATGGGATCCCATTGCGAAAAGTTCGCTTTGAATGGCTTGGGCATAAGGGAACTGATCGGACGGGAGCGTTGCTGCCAATACACCTAAATGACTGTTCAACTCATCAAATGTACCGTATGCTTCTAACCGCAATTCTGCTTTCGAAACGCGGCTTCCGCTCAACAGCGATGTCTGACCATGATCGCCGGTTTTAGTGTAAATTTTCATGTTTTAGTAGGCTCGTTCTGTACGTCCTTCAACGTAATACATGAAGCTCTTGTTCACGACACGATTTCCGCCCGGAGTCGGGTAATCGCCAGTAAAGTACCAATCTCCAGGATGATCGGGACAGCTCAAGTGTAAATCTTCAATGGTTTGATACAGCACAGTAACCTTTGCTCTGACCTCAGGTGGTGTCAATAATTCCGCAATCTTATCACTGATCTCTTGCGCTTCGAACGGCTCATAGATGTCTTTAACGAAATTCTGTACTTCGTGGTCGGCCAGATGGGATTGGGCCTTACATTTTTCATAGACCGTTTGAATCACGTCTTCTTGACCGCGTTCTTTTAGTAGGGCAATTGCAGCTCTGAAGGCCACAAAATCTCCCATACGCGCCATATCTATACCGTAGCAATCCGGGTAACGGATTTGAGGGGCAGAAGAAGCAATGACGATGTGCTTCGGGCTTAGTCGGTCAAAAATGCGGAGAATGCTTTGCTTCAACGTCGTTCCACGCACAATACTATCATCAATCGCTACCAAGTGATCCGTCGGTTTTACCGAACCGTGAGTAATGTCGTAGACGTGGCTAACCAATTCATCTCTTGAACTATCTTCTGTAATAAACGTACGTAGTTTCACATCCTTCCAAGCCACTTTTTCAACCCGTGGACGCAAGTCTAAAATCGCTTTCAACTGGTCGTTTGTTGGATTTTCTAATGCAGTAATACGGTCGTATTTCATGCCATTAAAATGATCTTCCATTCCCTTCACCATCCCGTAAAAGCTCACCTCAGCGGTGTTTGGAATAAAAGAAAATACCGTATCCTCTACTTCACCGTCGACAAGGTCTACAATCCTTGGGATTAGTCTACGGCCCAATTCAATGCGTTCTTTGTAAATGTCTTTATCATTCCCGCGAGAGAAGTAAATGCGCTCAAAAGAACACGCTTTAAATTCCGTTGGTGTTTTGATTTCATCAATCGAGACCTCCCCATGATGCTTCACAATAAGTGCATTTCCCGGGGGCAATTCTGTGATTTGCTCAGATTTTAAATTCAGGGCCGTTTGTATCACAGGGCGTTCTGATGCCACAACAACTATTTCGTCATCGTAATAATAGTAGGCCGGTCGAATTCCAGCCGGATCGCGCAATACAAAAGAATCACCGTGTCCGGTCATACCAGCCATTGCGTATCCGCCGTCCCATTTTTTAGAGGCGCGGCGTAGGATATCTGCAAGGTCTAATCGGTTGGCAATTTCTGCAGTGGCCTCTTTTTTAGAGTAGCCCTCCGCCTTGAGCTCGTAGTATAATTCGTCATTGGCCTCATCAAGGAAGTGACCAATTTTTTCCATGATTGTGACCGTATCCGCTTTCTCTTTAGGATGCTGGCCCAATTCGACCAATTCGTTAAAGAGTTCGTCAACATTCGTCATGTTGAAGTTTCCCGCAACAATCAAATTCCGGGTCGGCCAGTTGTTCTGTCTCAAGAACGGGTGGCATGCCTCAATGGTGTTCCCTCCATAAGTTCCATAACGCAAGTGACCCAAAAAGACTTCCCCTGTAAAGGGCAGGTTTTCTTTCAACCACGGCACATCAGAAAGGCGCGATGCATCACCCGCAATACCCTCGGCAATACGCTTCTGTGCTTTACCGAAGATGTCACCAATGCTATTGGTGTCAACCGAACGGTAACGCGAGATGTACCGTGTGCCCGGTGCCATATTCAACTTAATGTTCGCAAGACCCGCACCGTCTTGTCCACGGTTGCGTTGCTTCTCCATGAGGAGGTACATCTTGTTTAGGCCGTAAAATGCCGTTCCGTATTTTTCAACGTAGTATTCGAGAGGCTTTCTCAGGCGAACGAACGCTATACCACATTCGTGTTTGATGGGATCACTCATAGGAAGTGTTAATGTGGTTCAAAATTACCGAAATTCTCGCAGGTGTACCAAGGATTTTCTAAGGGAGTAAGTGAGATAAATCCATTCCCAGCCATTCCAGTGCAGCGCCATGCAGTAGCTTTCCTTTACGCTCCTCGCTCCATGGCATTCCGTTGATGAGTTTACCGGGTTGTAATTCGCCGAGCGGGAAAGGATAATCGGTCCCTAATGCGACTCTATTTTCTCCCACCAAACCCACTATATATTCGAGCATCTGGGGATCATGCACTAACGAATCGAGCCAAAATTTACCCATGTACTCTTTTGGGGCAATGGGGTTATCTACGGCGCAAAGGTCTGGGCGCACGTCAAATCCGTGTTGTACACGAGCGAGCGTTGCAGGGAACGATCCACCGCCGTGCGCAAAAGCAACACGCAGCTTTGGAAGGCGCTCAAAAACGCCGCCGAAAATCATCGAACAAATGGCCAGCGAACTTTCAGCCGGCATTCCAACCAACCAGGGCAACCAATACTTTGTCATTTTCTCCTTTGCCATCATATCCCACGGGTGAACGAAAATGGCCATATCTAAATCTTGACACGCCTCAAAAATGGGGAATAACTCTGGTGCGTCGAGATTCCAGTCGTTGATGTGTGTTCCGATCTGAATCCCCTTTAGCCCAATTTCTTTGCACCGTCGTAACTCCTGTATAGCTAGATCTGGTGCTTGCATTGGCACTGTTCCTAGACCAACGAATCGGGTGGGGTAACGGTTACAAATTTCCGCAATGTGGTCGTTTAAAAATTGGGCTACTTCAAGCGTGTCTTGCGGCTTCGCCCAATAACTAAACATTACGGGAACTGTAGACAATACCTGCACATCCACATGGTGGTGACCGCATTCTTTCATGCGCGCCTCAGGGCTCCAACAATTGTCCTCAACCTCGCGAAAAAACTCGCCATCTTTCATCATTCGAGCGCTGCAGCTCTTGTGATGATCGAGCGTTATAAATCCTCCATAGCCGAACTTCTCCCTAAAATTCGGGATGTGCTCGGGTAGAATGTGTGTATGGATATCAACCGTAAAATTTCTTGATGTAATCTGACACATACCCTAAACGAATCTGGGATCAACCTCCATCACGTGCCCACAATCCTTGCAGGTACGGTTAGATTCGTTGCCATAATAGTCGCGGAAATGCGGAAGAAAGTCTTTCTCAACATCTTTTAACTCGAAAAAGGTTTCGTGTAATTTACCGTTGCAATCGTCACAAAACCACATTAGACCATCCGTGAATCCACGACCCTCGCGAATGCGCTCAATCACAAGACCGATACTGCCTTCGTGACGAACGGGACTGTGCGGCATTTTCGCCGGGACGGTCATCATGTCGCCGGGACCCAAATGCAGTTCATGCGCCTGACCATCGACTTGTACTTTAACCGTGATATTGCCTTCTAACTGGTAGAAAAACTCTTCCGTTTCATTGTAATGGTAATCTTTTCGAGCATTTGGCCCTGCTACAACCATAACGATGTAGTCGTCCGATTCTGGGGTTAAATTCTTATTCGCCACCGGGGGCTTAAGAAGGTCTCTGTTTTCATCCAGCCACTGCTGAAAATTGAAGGGTTTTGGTACAGCCATTTGAGTTCGCTTTGGGACTTCAATTTATGAAATTCAAAACCGATTTCATCCTGCCTCACCCTTCCTTATATTCGTACGGACAGATCACAGCTATGGATTTACAGAATTACATTGGAGGAAAGTTCCTTGAACCCCTTCACAAACAATACCTTACTAATACTAATCCTGCTACGGGAGAAGCCTATGGACGCATACCCAGGTCCGGCGAAAAAGATGTAATGCGCGCCACAGAAGCGGCGCGCGAAGCATTTCCTCACTGGAGCGCACTGCCTGCCTCTGAGCGAAGTGCATGGATGTTAAAGGTTGCGGATGAGATTGAACGACGCTCGCCAGAATTAGCTCTTGCGGAATCTATTGATAATGGGAAACCGCTTTCGCTTGCCACTGCTGTTGACATTCCTCGCGCTCGGGACAATTTTAAATTTTATGCCACCGCGATCCTCCATGATGCCTATGAAACTCACGACATGGGAACCCATGGTTTCAACTATACGCTACGCCAACCTGTGGGTGTCGCCGGATGTATTTCGCCATGGAATTTACCGCTCTATTTATTTACGTGGAAAATTGCTCCAGCCCTTGCGGCCGGTAATACGGTTGTTGCAAAACCCTCAGAAGTGACCCCAGCCACCGCCTTTTTATTATGTAAGATTTTAGACGATATCGACTTTCCAGCGGGTGTTTTAAATATCGTCCATGGATTAGGTCCAGAAGTTGGCGCAGCCATTGTCGCCCATCAAGACATTCCTATCATTTCCTTTACAGGCGGCACACAAACCGGTAAAGCCATTAGTGCTGTTGCGGCTCCAATGTTTAAAAAACTAAGTCTTGAGCTTGGCGGGAAAAACGCGAATATTGTTTTCGAAGATTGCGAATTCGACGAAGCGGTTAAAACCAGCGTTCGCGCTGCATTCGCTAATCAGGGTCAGATCTGTCTGTGCGGTTCACGTATCTATGTACAACGCAGCATCTACGAAAAATTCAAAGAAGCTTTTGTCGCTCGTGTCAAAGGTCTTACTGTTGGCGACCCCCTCGAAGAAGGTACCAGAACGGGCGCGGTTGTGAGTAAAGCGCATTTTGAAAAAGTACTTTCACACATTGCAGTCGCTGTAGAAGAGGGCGGCACGCTACTCACCGGCGGAAACCCGGTCCAATTAACCGGTCGTTGTAAAAACGGCTACTTCATAGAACCGACTGTTTTCGAAAACCTAGACGCTACTTGCCGAACCAATCAAGAGGAAATCTTTGGACCGGTCGTTACGCTCACTCCTTTCGATACTGAAGAGGAAGCGCTTGCTATGGCCAACGGCACGGCTTACGGTTTGGCAGCCACAGTTTGGACGAGCAACCTTCAAGTGGCCCACCGAATGGCCGCTCACCTGCACGCCGGCATCATTTGGGTGAACTGTTGGTTACTGCGCGATCTTCGCACACCTTTCGGAGGTGTGAAGCAAAGTGGTGTTGGCCGCGAAGGCGGTTTTGAGGCACTCCGATTCTTTACTGAACCTAAAAACATTTGCATCAAATTATGATTCCTCATAGCCAGTGGGCAAAAGCCCTACACCAAAGTGCGCGTACACAAAAACCCCGCGACCAATTTTCTACTCAACATACCTACACGCTAGACGACGCCTATACGGTTCAGCACGCCCTTATTCAGGAGCGGGTCCAGGAGGGCCATACGATCATAGGCATAAAAATGGGGTTCACTTCCGTCGCTAAAATGAAGCAAATGGGGGTCGAGGACATGATTATTGGCCAATTAACGGAGGATATGCGAATCACCAGTAAAGCGCCTTTAGTACGTTCAAAATGCATCCACCCGCGTGCAGAGCCTGAAATCGCGTTTCGTCTTTCACAAGATATTACGTCCCCACTGAGCGTTAATGAAGTTTCATCTGTCGTAGACGGGGTTGCCTCAGCCATTGAAGTCATCGATTCACGTTACGAAAACTTCAAATTTTCCCTAGAAGATGTAGTCGCAGATAATTGCAGCTCCTGCGGATTCGCACTAGGTCCTTGGTGTCAAGTCCCGTTGGGTCTTAACGGTTTAGACATGGTCCAAACTTTTAATCATACGATAGTGGCAGAAGGAACAAGTGATGCAATTCTAGACAACCCTTTTGAAGCACTAGCAGCAGCAACACGTTTAGCACACCAATACGGTTTGCCGTTGAAAAAAGGCATGATCGTTTTGGCCGGTGCCGCAACAGCGGCTCATTTTATAGGTGCATCCGAAAATGTAGAAGTCACAGTCGATGGATTAGGGTCAGCAAACTTCGAGGTGGTGTAAAAAGAAACGAGCCACACCGGGGTACGGAGTGGCTCGCTGAACAAAACCATGTCGCATCTTAATGAATTACTCGCTTACACTCAATAGCGATGCGACTTAATGTATTACAAAAGCTGTGCCAAAACTTTAATCCGCTGGATTAAAGTTTAGCTGAAAGACTCAGCAACAACTGTGAACGGTTATAGCTTAAGGGAATCCCGTTCCAATCACCAGTATGATTCTTGAAGTTATTATAGTACACCAAATCAATCCCCAATTTCCAAAGGTCAACCCCGATACCTACATTGTATCCGGCCGACGAAGGCTCGAATGTGGATGTGAATGCATTGTCTGCGAGATAGTGCTGATAGTGCACCCCAGCCTCTGCACGTGCAAACTTTAACAGACGTAATCCAGCACTAGTTTCAAGCTGTACAAGATTATGATCAAAACTTTCATACATCAAAACACCGTCATTCGTACCCGAAAGAAACTTTGAATTCTTAACATAGAGTGCACTGGCCCCGATGTAAAATTGGTCCCCAATAAACTGACGACCGAAAAACCCTAAATGGTACCCATCATCAGTTGCGGCACCTTCAAAAATGGATTGAGTTGCAGAAAGTGCCTCATTCAGCCCAATACCGGCCATATCAAAATTCAATCCCGTGCGTAAACCCCAACGGCTTTGAGCGTCAGTACTCATCACAAAGAATGCCAGAGTCAGTGCTAATAGATACTTTGTTTTCATCACTAGATCTTTTGAGTAGTAGAGTTACAGCAATCGTGCCAAGGCACTTTCGAGTCGGGGATTCAAAATATACAGTACTTGCCTTTTATCTTCTTCCGATCGCTCACGAAGCAATACCTCTTGACCTAGCTGCCTTATCGCTGTGGCATTCAACTCCTTAATAAATTCACTTCTTTTTCTTCTCTGAACTTCCCAAGAAGCCTCTTGTAAGTCTAAAAGATCATTGAAGTCCTCTGTACTTAATACTGCATTCGAACTACGTTCTAAGACTTCCCATTGCATCGTATCGAAAATCGCACTCCGCCCTTTTAAATAGCGCCTTCTTAAAAATACTGTTGCTAGTATTCCTAGAAGCGAAAACAACCCGAACGATGCAAAAAGTAAATTTTGATAGCCGCCGTTATCTTCGATGTACAGCGGCTGAATAGATTTAGCCGCCGGCATTCGCGGCTCCACATATTCGAAGTAATAGCCCAATTTTACTTTGTCTGAATGTTTCGGGATCAACAAACCGTTTTGAGCTCTATAAGCGCATGCAAATCCTAGCGGGGTATTGATTCTAGAAAGATTTGCGCCGTTCTCCATCGTTATATCCGCAACTTCATTCCCAGCCGGATAAAGCCAATATGACTTTGATGCTGTCATCAGCATACACGTACTGTCAGATAACGAATGTACTATATACCGCACCTCACCATTAAATTCTCCATTTACTGGACCATAATCCTTCCATGTTCGGTTTTCAAAGTGGAACCCATAAACATTTCCTACCCATATAATATAGAGCACTTCGCTCCCTTTGTCATAACTCGCGATCTGAAAACGTTTTAAGCCAAAATCAGGCGTCGTGATGGGAAAGGGCGCTCTAGTATATAAGCTCCACTCCTTACGCACATCACTAAAGAAAGTCAAAAGATTATTCTCCATCCAGAACCCATATCCGCCAAATGAATAAACCGTGTCTTTTCGAACGAATTGATAACTGTCAAAATTATACCCATGATGGTTCGTCTGATCAACTCTCGTTACTACGCCGGCAATGGTATCTAACTGAAAAACTTTTCCAGTTCCTGGAAAAACCGCTTTTAAACCTCCTTGCGTTGAGAATAAGTGACCATTTATGTTCAGTTCTCTCTGATACATCTCGTAATCAAGCCTATATTGTGGAAGAGTATCTATGTGATTCTCGTAAAACACAATATTTTCACCTGTAACAACCGAAACTCTTTGAATGGCATTCTTGCCAGCCAATTTCCAAGAAACAAATCCATTTGAATACACTGGTTTACAGTAGATTAAGCTAATTACAAGAGCTATAATAATCTTAAGTGAAATGCGTTTTATATACATGTTACACATATGTTTAAACACAAATATAACATAGAACTTCAAGTTTCACCTCATATTTGAGTCAACCAATGAATACAGGAGACTTAATAAGTCAATTAAAAGAAGCCGAACCAATAAACCTTTAGTCAACCCGATCCATGAGCTGGATCGGGTTTTTTTTTACCCATCCGTTTCAATTCTCACCTTTTCAACCAATAAAACTACCCCCTCTTGTGATTTGGGGGGTTGTGTGTCTATAAATTCTTATTTTGAATCTTTTACCCTAATATTTTTAGGGGTTGTCTCCTTATATTTTACAATTTATTATCATTTACCCTATTTTTTTAGGGGTTTATTGTATAAATGACATAGATTTGCCTCAAACAATCATTAGAATGAAAAAAATAGACGCAATTATTAGGAAATCGAAATTTCATGAGGTCCGTCAGGCACTGCATGATGTTAACGTGTATTTCTTCAGTTACTGGGATGTGACCGGAGTAGGTCACGAAAAGAAGGAACATCTATATCGCGGTGTCGCCTACAGTTCATCCGATATTCAAAGACGTTATCTAAGCATTGTTGTGAACAACGATTTCGTAGAAAAAACAGTCCATGCCATTCTTGAAGCTGCAAAGACCGGAGAGGTCGGCGACGGGAAAATATTCGTAACACCGGTAGAAGACGCGTACCGCATCCGAACTGGCGAGAGCGGTAACCTTACACTGAAATAATCAAATTCATACACATTCAAATGGAAACGACACTTACACTTACAATAAACAACCTATGGATGATGCTTTGTACAGCACTTGTGTTTTTCATGCATCTTGGTTTCAGCTTCTTAGAAATAGGTCTTACTCGCCAGAAGAACACCATCAACATACTATTTAAAAACTTTTTTATTATAAGTGCTGGTCTTGTCCTCTATGCGCTTATTGGATTCAATCTAATGTATCCTGCATCATTTTGGAACGGGATTTTACCAGATTACTTCGTAGGGCTGTTTGGTCTTGAGAGTCCGATAGGGAAAGAAGGACTAGATTTAGCATACAATGAGGGTTATACTTATTGGACAGATTTCTTGTTCCAGGGTATGTTTGCTGCTACGGCAGCAACAATAGTATCCGGGGCTGTTGCAGAACGCGCGAAATTGGGATCCTTCTTCGTTTTTTCAATACTCCTAATAGGTCTCGCTTACCCTTTAGTCGGCTCATGGAAATGGGGAGGTGGCTTCCTAGACGAATGGGGATTTTATGACTTTGCAGGCTCAACGCTTGTTCATTCTGTAGGGGGATGGGCAGCACTGTTGTACATAATGAAATTAGGTGCACGTATAGGTAAATTTGATAAAGACGGAAAAGCCCGTGCAATTCCAGGTCACAACTTACCTTTTGCGGCAGCAGGAGTGCTTATTCTTTGGCTAGGCTGGTTTGGATTTAATGGAGGGTCCGTGCTTAGTGCAGATCCGGGATTGACCTCTTTAGTGCTCACCACGACCTCCATTGCCGCAGCGGCTGGTGGTCTTGCTGCTGCTGGATTCGTGCACATCGTCTACAAAAACTTCGATCTTACAATGTTTATGAATGGCATTTTAGGTGGTCTCGTGAGTATTACCGCAGGAGCAGATTTAATGGGGATCACAGATGCAATTCTCATCGGAGCTTCAGGCGGCGTAATCGTTGTGCTTGCTGTTTCTTTGCTCGATAAATTAAAACTTGACGATCCGGTAGGCGCAGTTGCTGTTCATTTGGGCACAGGTATTTGGGGTACACTTGCTGTAGGACTATTTGGTAGTTCTGCGAGTACAGACCAATTCTTAATACAACTAACTGGTGTTGGGATCGTAGCTGCATTCTGCATCACATTCAGTTGGGTAGTATTAACCTTGATTGAAAAAATCTGGGGACTTCGTGTAGTTCGTGAAGAAGAGCTGGACGGACTCGACCAAGCGGAGCACGGAGGAATGACTGCTTATGCAGACTTCCGAATGAATCAACATTAATTCTATTTCTTTTTATAAAAAGCGAGCCCGAAGTGCTGTAACACTCCGGGCTCTAAAAACAATTTCCCTCAAATGAAAATCGTTACATCAAAAGTCCAAAAAATTTGGCTGTTTGCAGCATTAATTGGTGCTGTAATTTCAACCAACGCTCAGGAAACAGAAGAAAGCATTGCTTTTTCAGGTTCGGTAGACACCTATTTCCGAAACAATTTAAATGCCGGAAAATTTGACGCACCCGCCTCAAGTTTCGCGAACCTAAATGGTTTTGCACTAGGTATGATAAATATCAAAGCAGAGAAAAGCACAAACAAAGGTGGTTTCGTTGCAGATTTAGTTTTTGGTCCTCGCGGCACTGACGCAGTATTTGCCTCTCCTTATTACAGTGCAACTGGAAACATTGTAAACCAATTATATGCTTATTGGAATGCCTCAGAAAAGCTCACCCTAACCCTAGGAAACTTTAATACCTTCTTAGGCTATGAGGTTATTTCGCCAGTGGATAATTTTCATTATTCAACCTCTTATCTCTTTTCGTATGGACCTTTTTCTCATACTGGTCTTAAAGTAGATTATGCGTTAACTGAAAAGCAAACGTTAATGTTTGCTATTATGAATCCAACAGACTTTACTGAAATGAACGATGTGGATCTCTATACTTATGGTCTACAATATGGATATGCAGATACCTATTTAAACCTACTTTACGGCAAGCAAAGTATTGATGCTTCGTCTACTTTTCAAATTGACTTGACGGGGAGTTACGAACTTACAAATACAACCAGTCTTGGGGTGAATGCTTCTTATAATGAAACTCCTCTTACCGGCGGGTTTTATGGCTTTGCATTATATCCATCGAAAACGATAAAAGACCAATTCGCTCTTGGACTACGCGCAGAGCTATTTCACGAATTAGAGACCGGTGGGCCAGCTTATGGAGCGGGCACTACGACCTATGATTTTACCTTAACTGGATCGTATGAAACTGACGAGCTTCGTTTGATTGTTGAATGCCGATTAGACCAGAGTTCGGCACCCCAGTTCAATGAATTGACCTCTAACCAGCTTACATCTTTCTTAATAGCTGCAGTCTACCAATTTTAGAAAACCCTCAAGAACCTATGTTAAGTATTGCGGCCAGCCCCTAGGGGCTGGCCTTAATATTTCTAATCAAGCGCAATACGAAGTCCTATGCCCAACTGTGTAGAGCTTAAAGAAACTTTTTCGAACGCTAGAAGTTTCTTGCCATGATTGTGGTGGATGTAATACGCTGCTGCATCAAACGCCAGTAAAAACGAACCTTGAAGTATTAGACTATTGCCGTAGCCTTTGAAAAGATCTTCTTGATCCAATTGGTTTGGGGCCACTTCTCGCATCCAAATTCCTGCTGCGATGTATCCTACGTCTAAAACGTCATTGATTAAAAAAATGGATTCTGTCTTTTTCTGCGCCTTCAACATTTCTTCTCTGGTCAACGGCTGTCCACCGCGACGCGCCTTTATGTAACCGGGCAATGCTAGTCCAATATTCACTGTATTCCACATCACATTCATTTCGTGAAACCGCTTTGAAGATTCATCCTCACTAGTAAAATAAGCCACACCGCTGATCGCGAAGTTTGCCGCGGCATAGGAACCTAGGCCGAGCATTAGATGTTCGTTGATGGAGTTGAATTCCTTTTGGAAATGGGTCACCTGGCCAAATATGCTTTGGGAAAGCAGCAACCCTGCAAATAGTAGTGTTTTTTTCATCATACTTTATCCAACAATATAAAGTGATGCACGGTTCGTCTTAAAATTAAAAAGCACCCCCATCTGGAAGTGCTTTTTAAGTGGAGAAGATGGGATTCGAACCCACGACCTCTTGACTGCCAGTCAAGCGCTCTAGCCAACTGAGCTACATCCCCAACGAGGGGCAAATATAGGTTAAGAGTAGGAGATTATTATCTAACAACATCCTAGTATTCTTATATTAGCTTTCAAATTATACCTAATGAATAAGCGACTTCTATTAGCAACCTTTCTATTCCTGTTAGGGTTGGGGCTTAATGCCCAAACTGTATATTCTGTTAAGTATGAATCACAGGCAGATGTTAAGGTCTATGTGGTAGAGTATGAGTCCCAAGCCGACCTACTGGTCTTCAAAGAGGACTATTCATCTCGTGCTAAGGGGAATGAAGGGAATTGGTTTTTCGTGGATTACCAATCACAGGCAGATAAGAGTATCTACTTTGTCAAATACGAATCACAAGCCGACTTAAAAATCTACTTTGTCAAATACGAGTCAAGAACGGGTTGGCGGAATAAGGAGAAAGTTCATTTAATGTATTAATCCAGAACTAGGGCAAGTCCTCAACATCCAACTGCTTCACTTCTAAACCTCTTAAATAAGTCAAGGACACTTTCATATCGCTATGGCCCATTACCTGCTGTAGCTTGAGTAGAGAACCTGTTTATTGGTTTGCAGCCTTGATAGCCTCATTTAATTTATCCGCTACCTTTTGAAATTGCTTGTCGGCTCGTCTCATAAATTTTTCATTACTTAAAAACGACCTTGACATTATCACCCCCCCTGCAACAATACAATAACCACCTGTTGCTAGTGCAAAAAATTGGTTAGAAGCAGATACAGGACCAGATGGGTCATAACTACCTAGAACCGCTATTATAGGACCAACTAATGCGGCAGAAGCGCCACCTAAAAATAGCGGGACTCTTGAAATAGGATATTTCACTGTATTTAAAGAAGCTATACCGTTTTTTAAATTGTTTCCTCCAGTGCGATATTGTCTTGTTAGTCTTTTCATATCCCTCATTTCAATTATTTCTTCGTTAAGAAAAAAAGACTGATTTTCATATTTAACATAGCTCTGACTGAAAGCAGAGATTGATATCAGTACTGCTGCAATTGTAGTAAGTAGTTTCATAGGTGTAAGTGGTTTTGTGTTGTAGGAAGGTAACAATTTGTAATTCCTCCGTCATAAGATATAATCTCACGTACAGACACATTTATTCTTGTATCCCTATAAGGTTAACTCATTTCCGCTTATAAGTTTCATTGCTGGGATGTATTTACAACTCTGGTAAGTCCTCAACATCCAGCTGCTTCAATTCTAACTCTCTCTAAGAGCATTCCAAGCAGGGGCGGCTGTGTAGTTGCTTTATCTATCTCATAAAAAAACCCGCGATTTGCGGGTTTCCTAATTTAGTTTTAAGCTTGCCAAATATGATTGCAATTACCACATTTAGAAGGCTCTTTATCCATGAAAAGAGCAAGCAATCCAATGGGGAAAAAGCAAATGGCAACTAAAATCTGCCAAGTTTTATATCCCCCCTTTTTAGTGTGTGAGTCGCATTTAGGGCACGAAATCATAGCCATATACAAGTGGTTTTGTTATTAATAGTTCAAGTAAATTAGATTAAAAATCGCAAATACGATAAACATGGAGTTTATTTTTTTTTGAAAATGGTATTTGCGTATTTGTTTGAAGTAAGTATCAAGACAGAAATAGAGTGGTAGTAAGACACACAATGGATTAATAATTATTGCCTTTTTAATGCCTCCTTGAATAAGAGTTTCAAATGCTAATGTTAGACCACAAAACGGGCAATGTAGACCTATAGTCTCTTCAAATAAGCAAAAATGTGGCAGACTAGAAGATCCTGTTTTAAAGAAAAAATAAATTGAAGCTGCCATAAGCCCCAGCCAAACTATGGGATTTATTCTTCCCATTTCATAACGAATAACTGATCTGAAAAATCTTCTTTAGCCTTGTAAGGGAAATAGAATAACAAAAATCCGAGAGGGAAAAAACATATGCCCAATAGCCATGCTACAATTGTTGGATTGAAGGAGTACTGAATTTGAAGCGTGTAATTGTTCTCATACTCTGTAAAAGATACAAGCGCTTTTGACTCAAAAGAAAAGTTGCTATCAAATGGGGTTAAGCTAATGTTTCCGTTTACTTCATTACAAAGACCAACTTTATTCAGTTTGTTAACCACAAGCGCATTAGTCGGTTTGTTCTTGAAAGTATGAGTGTAGATTCCGTTAAACATTTTTTTGGATTTAAGTTGATTTAAAAATAATGATTTAGACTTAAAAATTACTCAAATGGCTGGTAAGTCCTCCACATCCAACTGCTTTACTTCTAATCCTCTTAAATAGGTAAGCGATACTTTCATATCGCTATGTCCCATCACCTGCTGTAGCTTAAGGAGAGAACCTGTTTTCTCAAAGACTTTAATAGCTCCTGTATGTCTAAAGCTGTAGAGGGTTTGGTCTCTTTCCAAGAGATGACTCTGCCTCTTATACCTTGACCATAATGTCTTGTTCCACACAACAAGTTTGAATTATAGTAATCTTACAAAATAAAATTTTATACCTTAACAAGGTAAACAACTCAAAACCATTCCAATATGAAAGATTTTAAAACTTTATCCCTCATCTCAGGAATAGCTATGTTGATTTCCTGCTTTTTACCATATGTTAAAATGGGCGTATTTCAGATTTCTATTTTTGATGTCGTGTCAAATGACATAGCTACAGAGGCTACTCTGTTGCCGTTACTATCAATTATAAGTATAATTTCCGCATACTTGAATAGAGGTATAATTGCAAGAATTTGCTCTTCTGGAGTGTTGTTAATAATGCTGTATGCTATTTTTAAGGTTTATGACGCACAGGCAGGCGCAGGGGCTTATGGTGTAGAAATAAACCTCTTTTCTCTAATCGGAATAGGCGCATATGTAATGCTAATATCATCGGGTTTATCCATACTGTTCTCCAAAGCAACTATAGAATAACATAAAAGAAGCTCTTCCATTTCGGAGTGGCTTTTTATAATTCTTTAGTTAAACCAAAATATCAACCGATGAAAAAACTATTATCAATTTTATCAATTTGTCTTGTCTTTGTGAGTTGCTCACCAGAACCGAAGAACATAGAAACCAAGATTGTAGAAAAGGTAACATTGTCACAGGCACAGGCTTTTATGCAAAACCAATGTGATAATATTGGACAAACTTTAATGAGGACTAAAACCATTGATTTTGACGGAACTACCTTGTACGCGTTTATGTCCGTTGCAGAAAACGGAATGGTATGTATTTCAACTATTTCAGAACATAAACTTGAGGTTTTAGCAGCAGATTGTGGGGAGGCGCAAATGAAAATAAATCAGTGGAATAATTTCTAATTCCCGCCCTCAAGAGGGTACTTGTCCTTAAGGATAAATAGACTTTAGAATATATGAGCCCTCACTTCGGTGAGGGTTTTTGTCTACAACTCTGGCAAGTCCTCAACATCCAACTGCTTCACTTCTAAATCCCTCACCGAAGTAAGAGATACTTTCATCTACTTGCTGTTTGGAAATAAGAAAGCCCCTTCCGAAGAAGAGGCTCGTAGTTAAGTAGTATATAATTATTTGCTTCCAGAAAAAGTGTAGGTAAGAGTATCTTGTGCAAACCCCATTGTAGTGTTTATGGTTAAGAGGTTACTGTCAAATGAGCCATCACCTGAAACAGTGAGCAAAGTCCCACTTGGGTCAGTTGTTTCCGTAGAGGGAATTGCGAAACCTCCTGTTCCTGACACGGTTAAAAGCAATGGAATTCCGTCTGCAACTAATCCACTTATAACTGAACCATTCGCAACTACAGGTATTGTATCAGTAAAACTATCAATTGCATCTCCATCCTTATTAAAATAGGTTGCTGTACCTATATAATCACCATAATACTTAGCTCTTTCTTCAGTGCTACAATCTGCACCTTCGTACCAGTCTGCACATAAACAAGTGCCATCGTCACAAACACCATCATTATAACAAGTAACGTCTACACAAGGGTCAGTTGTACAAGATGCTAAGGCAAGAATACAGGATAGCAGTAAAGTTTTAATTGTCTTCATCAAGGATATATGGTTTAAGTTGTTAATTTGCGGTAAACCTAATGAATCTAGAGTGGTTGACTGTTTCATTTCGACTTTATCTACTCGGTCAAGTCCTCAACATCTAACTGCTTCGCTTCTAATCCTATAAACCGATAACTTAATATTTAGAATAGTTTGTATCTTGAATAAAGATAAATCCAATTATATGGTTCCAATAAAACTGCTGATGCACATTAATTCACCGAAGAATGAGGTGTTTCAGGCTATAACTGAAACGGATAAACTTTCAAAATGGTACACTACAATTGTTAAAGGTGTTTTTAAGTTAGATGAGATTATCACCTTTGAGTTCGTGAATTTCGCAGAGTTTAAATTTAGAGTAGTCTCGTTCACTAAAGATGAATCCGTTCATCTTGAAATAATAGAATCTGCATTTGATAATATTGGGCATACAATGAAGTATGAGTTGGACGAAAATGACGGAAAGACACGAGTTCGTTACACTTATGAAGGCTTCGGTGTAATGGATGATTCATATGCCAATATGAACTATAGTTCTGCAAAATACCTTGAAAGCTTAAGACAGTATTGTCAAACAGGAAAAGGTGAGGCTTTTGGCTCCCCTTCATATAGGTCATAATGATAAATTACCTTGAATTTTTTTGATGAGTTGCTATGCTCAATCCATTTGACTTCACAACTCTGGCAAGTCCTCAACATCCAACTGCTTCACTTCTAAATCCCTCAAATAAGTAAGGGATACTTTCATATCGCCATGTCCCATTACTAGGACTTTTCACGATAGCTTAATGTATACCTAATCCTTAAATCCCTATTTATCTGTATATTAACGGAATAACTATTAAAACACTCTCAAATGAACAAGTACATCTTACCATTGGTAGCGGGATATGTATCCGTTGCTGCAATCGCATTTGTTGTGGTTGTGCCTCTATGGTTCAACCCTACCACAGCTTCATTACACGAAGCTTTTCCAGAAGCATATTATGCTGAACCCTTACTTTGGGCTGGATTTTCTGCTGGATTACTGCAGACCTTGTTACAGGTTATAGTATGGGACAAAATGGGATTCAGAACATTTAAGGACGGAGCTTTAAACGGAATTTGGCTTGGCGCCATTTTAGCTGGTATTCAGAACTTAAACGAAGCTTCAACTTATTCTGTGTTCAATGCGACTGATGCGGCATTTACTAATGTCCTTATTTACATTGGATTTACAGCAATTTCCGGAGGGGTAATAGCTTGGGCTTTCTCAAGAGGAGAAAAGGCTGCCGCCTAAATAATTAGGTTGTCATTTTAGTTAAAAGCCCTCACTTCGGTGGGGGTTTTTTCGTTTAGAACTCGGGTAAGTCCTCAACATAAAATGGAATCGGCACTCTTCTCAATTGTGGAACATATCGTGTCTTGAATTTTCATTTAGCGTCTATTTTACAGGAATAGTCTCGCAATTATCACTTTTTATAACTGTTTTTAAGACAATACTGCAATACTTTTATTAAAATAAAAGTTATGAAAGCGATTATACTGTCTATCCTAATTTTTATTGGGATTGAGTGCGAAGCACAAGAGCAATTCACATCTTTGGAATACTGGCGTCAGCCACATAGATTTGGATGCCTATTTTCCAGGTTGCTCATACCTTATAGGTAGCACTTACATCACGAAAAGTAATCTAGTTTTAGACGCGCAGATTGGATTAGCCTTTCCAACCCTCATAACAGGTAAACTTGGAGTTGGTTTAAAGGCCAAAAACACCATTATTACCGCGGGGATAAGACCGTTTCCTTCGCACGCTTACATTCAATTGCAGTGGTTACCAAACAATAAGAGTCATTCATTTATCTTTTCGTTTGAGGAATCCGCTTATAGGATTGCTAAAAACTATGATTGGGACGGCTGGAGCGCCTACTCATACAGGTTAGCAACAGTAGGGTATCGGTGGAATCTGGGATCTAAATTTGGGCGCAAATAACTTAATTGCAGCCAGAGTTTAATCTAACTAAACTATAACCTGGTGTTGTGAAGTTAGCCTTACCCCCATCACATTCAAAAGTGATTGGCGTAACTAATTCATTTCCAAAGTTCAGATCAACCCTGAGTGTATCATTTATAAAAGTATAGTTCAGTTGCGAAGGTATGGAGTTTGTGTCGCCTGCTTGGAAAGTGTTGTAAAGTGAGTCACAGTCAGAGCCTATACAATAGTATGTATATCGTATGCCATTTTCATAGATATACATTGTATTTTGGCTATTTCCTGGATAGGTCCATTTACCTTCCATTGTATAGTTTGGCGCGGGCTTTGTACAGCAGGTAAATATTGCTGCCACAAGTATTACTAGGTATAGTGATCTTTTCATAAAGATTCGATTTTAGCGAAAGATACAACTTACAAAAAAGCAAATAGTAGTAGGTGTTGTAATACATCAAATCATCTTAACTTACGGCGGTGTTAAATATTCGTTTTTCGTTGGCAAGGAAAAAAATACGACCGGCCCTTTGGGGGATGGTACTGTTTTCTGTTTCAGTTCATGCCCAATTGGCTGTGAATGAATTCAACAGCAAGCGCGGTTTTACTGACGAGAATGGTGATGATGTGGATTGGATTGAGGTATTCAACTACTCCAGTGATTCAGTGTTTCTCGCAGACTATTTTCTCAGCGATAACCCGGATAATCTCGATAAATGGCAATTCCCAAACACCTATTTAGGTAGCCAAGAGCTCATTACTATTTGTGCATCGGGTAGGGAATACGTGAAATTTCCCAATCATTGGGAGGCGCTTGTCTTAGCTGATCAAATCTGGAAGTATTGGAATGGATCGAGCCCTCCTACCAACTACAATGATTGGAACCAACTGGGTTATAACGATCAAAGTTGGAATTCAGGACAAGGGGGTATTGGTTACGGCGATAATGACGATAATACTACTATTGCAGCTACGCCGTCCATCCTCATTCGTAAAGAATTTCAGATCGTCGATATTCAAGACATTACGCACCTCTTGTTTCATGCAGATTACGATGATGGATTCATCGCTTATTTGAACGGAGTAGAAATCATGCGTTCGGATAATTTCGCCAGCGCTACTCCTGCTTATAATGAATTCACTACAGTCGATAAAGAAGCTGTTTTATACAGCGGTGGAATTCCCGAAAGTCAATTATTTGATACTGAAGCGGTCCAAGATTTACTTCTATCTGGGACAAATGTTCTGGCCGTGCGCGTTCACAACGCAAGTGCTAATTCCTCTGACATGAGCAGTAATTTTTATCTATCCGCCGGAATCGCATCGACAAATTTCAGCTACCAAAACATTCCCAGCTGGATACAAACGCCATTGATTTTACCCCATGCGGATTTCAAACTATCACACGGCGAAACCATTTGCATCAGCGATTCCAACGAAGCGCTACTGGATAGCGTTTACATCCCCTACGATATCTCTCGCTCCATAAGCAAGGGTCGCTTGCCTGACGGAACTGGGAATTGGTGCTATTTCAATGCCCCTTCTCCAAACCAGTCCAACAGTCAAAACACCTGTTACTCAGGAATTACAGAAATACCTGCGCTCGATCTCGCTTCTGGCTGGTATTCTGCAGCGCAACAGGTTGCTATTACTTCGCCAGTTAATACAACATCCTACTACACCACAAATGGTGATGTACCCGATAGAAACGATACTGAAGTCAATGGCCCTATCTACATATATGGTACCAGTGTATTGAGCGTGCGAACGTTCAGTGATGTAGGTCAAAAGCTACCCAGCGCAGTTGTTGACCGAACCTACATCATTGATGAAGAGAATCACGGCCTTCCAGTCGTTTCTATTATTACTGCGGAAAATCATTTGTGGGATTGGAATAGCGGGATCTATGTTATGGGTCCAAACGCAAGCGCTAACTACCCCTATTTTGGAAGTAATTTTTGGGAGCCGTGGTCTAGGAAATCACGGATGGAATTCTTTGACAGTTCTAAAACGAAACAATTTGAAGCCGTTTTCGATCTAGAAATTCATGGCGGTTGGTCCAGGGCCGAACCGCAAAAGTCTTTTAGAATTGATGCGAAATCGAAGTATACCGGGGATGTAGAATACCCTTTGATTGAACGCAAGTCACACATCACCAGCTTCAATAACTTCAACCTTCGCAACGGTGGTCAGCACAGCCTATTTGATCGCATTCAAGATGCCGTCATGAGCCGACTATCGGAAGGCACAAACATTGACCGTATGGGGTATCAAGCATGCATCGTATATCTAAACGGTGCTTATTGGGGTTTATATGGTATTCGTGAGAAGTTTGACGAGCACTACATAGAAAGCAATCATGGCGTCGATAAAGATGCGGTCCAATTATTAAATCGAGAAGGCGCACTCGTTGGTGATGATAGCCACTTCTTGGAATCGCATCAAATCATTACGGGCATGAATGCCTCGGCGCCCAATTTTGTTTCTGTCTTTAATTCTCGATTTGATTTAGACAACTACATCGACTATTTCGTCTTTGAAACCTATATCCAAAATCGAGATTGGATGGGAATCGACTGGGGCATTAATAATGTAAAGCTGTGGCGTCGAGATACCACCGGCGCAACCTGGCGCTATATGATGTACGACACAGACTTTGCTTTTGGATTGTACGGCGGTAACATCTACCAAAACTATATCGACCGGGCTCGTAATCCCAATTACCCCAATACGCATTCTGAAATATTCGATCATGTACTGGATAACGCGGATTTTAAATGCCGATTCACGAACCGTTACGACGACCTCATCAACACTACTTTCCAGACGGATCATTTTAATGCAGTAACTGACGAACTTAAATCCGAATTGGTGCCGGCCATACCAGATCATATCGCAGCTTGGAGCAGTCAAATGGGACCCTATTCTTATACCAATTGGCTCAACGCGGTAAACGGAATAAAAACCTATAACAGTTCCCGTATTGCTACCGCACGTCAACATTTAAACCAAAGCCTCTCGCTTCAAGGTCAGCTTACTGTGGATCTGGATGTCTTTCCAAGCACTGCGGGTCACGTCAAACTAAATAGCATCATGCCTGAATTACCTTGGGATGGTGTATACCATGGTGCCTGTCCCGTCGCGGCTCAGGCCATACCAAGCCGAGGTTTTCTATTCTCACATTGGTATTCTACAGCCACCCCCTACAATAATGCACTTCAAGACTCCATAGAAGTTGCGCTCTCAGCGAATACCACACTGGTTGCTCATTTTGATACCTGTAAAAATGTAGTCGATGCTACGATAGAGCAATCTGAAAGAATGCTCAAAGCTGGTGTATCTATTGCAGTCTCTAATCCATCGTACGAATGGCTTTATAATGGAACGCTAGTGTCTACGGACAGTGTTATTTACAACCCTTTAGACGGAGATTACCAGCTCATGATTCGTTTTGATTCGTGTGAAATCCAATCCGAAACGTTTATTGTGAATCAAGGCGATTATGGCATTCATTTATTCCCGAATCCCGCAGTTAATGCCCTCAATATTCAATTCTTAATGGGTCAACAAGAAAACATGACCCTGGGGATTTACAATACCGCTGGGCAGCTCGTTTGGGAAACTACCTATTCCCATTTCCTAGGCCAATTCAACACCGCCATCGACGTTTCCACCTTCGCCCGAGATCTCTATATGCTACGCATTACCACTCCTTCGGTAACGTATGCCGGTAAGTTTGTATTGGTAGATTAACTGGCTTAACGCACCAACGTCACCCTAACCTTCTTCTTCTTCAAACGTTGGTTGTTTGTGCGTTCGATCACCCGGTGGGCGATGGTCCGTTTTACTGCAACGAAAGCACAATTCTGCTGGAGTTCTATGATTCCCAATTCATCCTTAGACAGACCTCCGGTTTTGAAAAACATTCCGGCGATATCGCCTTTGGAGATTTTATCTTGTCGTCCCCCGGTGATGTACAAAGTACTCCAGGCTTCAGTGTCTTTAATTTTAGCCGCACGAAGCGCTTGTAAAGATTCGGTTTCAGGATTGGTGGATTTTATAAAATCAGGTAGACGCTTGCCCTCAGTGTGGAGCACATAAGCTGCACCTTCTGCATTCATGCGTGCTGTACGACCGTTTCGGTGGGTGAATTCGTTGGAATGGTACGGAAGCTCAAAGTGAATAATGAATTTGATCTCTGGAATATCAAGACCACGAGCCGCGAGATCAGTGGCTAAAAGTAATTGGCATGTTCCGTTGCGAAACTTTACTAAAGCGCGTTCGCGATCGATCTGTTCTAATCCACCATAGAAACATTCGTGCTCAACAGCATGGTCAAAAAGGAAATCACTGACTTCGTGCAGCGACTCCTTGAAGTTGCAAAAAATAATACCCGGCTGTCCTTTTAATGCATCAACTGTTGAGCGTAGGGTTTCTAATCGTTTCCCTACAGGCGATGCAATGGTCTTCACCGTTAACTGGGGACGGTGCTGGTTCAAATAATCGATCGTTAACGGATCGTTTAAACCCAAAAATTTTGGTATTGCCACTGCGTCAGTTGCTGACGTTAGAACGCGCTGTTCCACCACTCCTAAACTTCGAACAATCTCAGACATCTCGCGCTCAAAGCCCACTTCAAGCGACTTATCAAATTCATCTAAAACCAGCGTTTTGATACGGCTTAAATCGATATCGTCACGGCGAAAGCGATCAGCTATTCGCCCCGGTGTTCCTATCAATAGAGCCGGTCGATGTTTCAGGTCTGCTTTATCCAACGCACCTGAACGGCCGCCGTAGACCGCATTAATTTTGAATCCTGAACCCAATTTTCGTGCAACTTGCTCAATCTGCATTGCAAGCTCACGGGAAGGCACCAAAACAAGTGCCTGAACTTCCGATATATTTGGATCCAATCGCTCAATGATGGGCAATAAAAAAGCCAATGTTTTTCCACTTCCTGTTGGTGATAAAACCGCCACATCATTCCCTGCATAAATGGCCTTTCTAGCCTCTGTCTGCATCGGATTTAAGGTGGAAATATCGAATTTTTCAAGGAAGCTTTTAAGTACTTCTTTGCGTTTAGGCTGCTCTGCTTTCATCTGCAATTATTTTGGGTGGCTCAATGAAGACTTGTACTTCAACTGAAGTCCCATTAGGAAGTTACGCAAATACTGTCCTTTTACGTAGCGGTAAGATTTGTGCGAAGGTTTTCTAAAAAACGCACTCAGCTCGTGTGGACTCAACTTGCGATCTACCAAAGCGAAAATCTCTAGCATATCTTCTGATCGCATGTTGAACGCGATTTTTAGCTTTCGCAAAATGGTATTGTTGCTTATTTCGTCTTCCGGTACTGGCGGTGGTCCTTCCTGCGCACCTCTGCGTTCAATGATAATACCGTTTAAAAAAATAGCCAATTCACGATCGGACATCCTAATGAATCGGTCCTCTTCCTCTGTACCCGCCCAACCTTTATACTGTGATTCGCTCACTTCAAAACCTGTAGAAGCGAAAAGTGCAACGACATGGTCGTAGTGGTAGCCAAACAAATACCGCAGGCGTCTGTAAATATCATTATTAATCATAAAGATGCCTTCGAATCTAGAGTTGGCTTAGATTTTGGTCCGCTGCTTATTCTTTTACCTCAAGTAGCGCCAATCCTGCAGGTTTGCCTTTTTTCGGATTGGGTAGCGCGTCATAAATAAGTCGATACTCCGTTGGTTCGCGCTTTTTCTTTTCGCGCTTTGGTTGATCTCCATCCCCTTTACTGCGGGGCGGTTTACGGTCCGATTTTCCATCTTTCGCACTACGTGGTTTCTCTCGCTTCGGACCACGGTCATTTCTACCACCGCCTTTTGAACCTGATTTACCACGGCTCTGACCCCTCCAAGAAGGACCCTCGCCTAATTCCGAAGGAGGTTGATCTTTCTCTAATTCACGGTCGATGAGCTGCTCAATTTTTGAGAATTTGAACCTATCGTCAGCACACACCAACGTCACGGCCATTCCTTCAGTTTTTGCTCGCGCTGTACGTCCTATACGGTGTACATAATCTTCAGCATCGCCAGGTACATCATAATTGATCACTAAATCAATTCCTTTGATGTCAATCCCTCTAGACATAACGTCCGTCGCGACCATAATACGGGTCTTTCCGCTACGGAAATCGCGCAACGCTTCCTCGCGGGCATCTTGCTCGTAATCGGACGAGATGCCCTGACAAGCATAGCCCTTCTGTAATAACGTTCGAGACAATTTCTCCACCTTTTTCTTCGTCGAACAGAAAATGATGATGGCCTGAAAATCGTCTTTATCGCCCAATATATGACGAACTAAAGCCACCTTCTGCTCCTCATGAGCGAGGTATACCTTCTGAGTTACACCATCCGCGGGCTTCGAAATAGCCACACTGATTTCTTCGGGTTCACTTAAGATTTCTTTCGCCAATTTGCGAATCTTCGAGGCCATCGTTGCAGAGAACATTAAACTCTGGCGCTCCGCTGGTAAGGCGTCAATTATTTTGATGATGTCGTCGTAGAAACCAATGTCCAGCATCCGGTCTGCCTCATCTAGAATCAAATGCTTAACCGTATCGAATTTTACGTAGCCGCGTGCCATATGGGCCATTAATCGACCCGGAGTTGCTACAATGATATCTGCACCGCCTTTGAGTGCATCTGCTTCGGCTTCCCAGCTTACACCATCGCCTCCCCCGTAAACGGGGTAACACGATGCATTCGTAAAGTAGGCAATACCCTGAATTTGCTGATCAATTTGAATGGCCAATTCACGTGTGGGACACAAAATCAATACCTGTACACCGTCGCTCGGCGCATCTGCTATCTGGTTTAATGTAGGTAATACAAAAGCTGCCGTTTTTCCCGTTCCTGTCTGCGCACAGCCGATCAGGTCTTTTCCATCTAATATGGTGGGTATAGCTTTTATCTGAATCTCTGTCGCCTCTTCAAAGTTCATGTAGAACAAGGCATCGAGTATGGTTTCGTTTAATTTAAATTCTGAAAATTTCATTCAATTAGTTTAGGCTTAAATACGCCACCAGTTCCAAAGTATTGGAAATGGCTAAGGACGAAGGGCCAGTGCCCACCGACCATTGCGTGCGGTCGATCGTAAAGGTCGCAACCCATTCATTGTTTGTACGTTGAACGACGCGAACACTTATAGGATGTGTTTCATTGCGCAAGGTAAGGCCTCCTTGCATGTCGTAGGTGGTTTCATCACCAATTTTCCGCACAAAATCAATTTTATCCGCTGTAAAACAAATAGTTGGAAATCGGTTTACATCAAGATACTCTTGCTTTTCTTTCACGTTTTTATCCCGAGCAGCGATTGGCGTTTTAAAGGTGTTGGCTGGAAGGCATGCTTCGAAAGAAGTCAACATACCCGAATTCATAAACGCTTGACCTTGAACGTCTGAAAAACTCCCCTTAACCGTGCTTACCAAAAACTCCTTTATTTCAAAAGTAACGGTTCCGGTCAGCTGTCTCTCGACGGGTTGCGCAACCAGTACACAAGAATAAAGAAAAAGGGATGCGAATAGTAACGTACGAATCATCTTAGAGCAAATTATTAAAACCATGTTCCCTTAACAACTGAAGACGGGGTCCATGTTCAATAAATTCAATAGGAAGTTTGTGTGTGATGCATTTTCCGGGGTGGTCCAATTCTGCCATAAGTGCTTTTACCGCACCGGCTAATCCGCCCAATCCTGTACTTTCTTCAAAAACGTGTATTTCTTCAAAATCCGACAAAATCGTGCCAAAACCATCAAAAAACGGCCAGTTTTGCGCCAAATGTAGGTGATTTACACCATTTTTCATTAAATCCGAAAGTGCGCCTGTACTCACCCAAAGGCTGGATCCATCTGATTTTTTCAACCATTCGTGGGTGCAAAAATCCGTCGGCGTTCCTCCTTCTGTTCTCGCTTTTGGGTAACGAATAAAAAGCGGCCCAGCCACAGGACGTGCGGCTACCTCCAAAAGCATTCCCTGTAATTCATTGCCGTTTCGTGGACTCCATACAGTTACTCCAGGAATATTCATTAGAAAATCGGCGTCGAATACACCGTGATGCGTGGGACCGTCCGATCCTACCAAACCTGCGCGATCAACCAGGAATACCACAGGCAATTGCTGCAAGGCAATGTCGTGAATGATTTGGTCAAAAGCCCGCTGTAAAAATGTACTGTAGATATGCACCCAGGGTCGACCCCCGGCAGCAGCGATGCCCGCCGCAGTCGTTACAGTATGTGCTTCGTTGATTCCCGTATCGATCAGTCGGTCTGCATAGCGTTCGCGCAATGGGGCAAAACCACTGCCTGCAAACATGGCCGGACTGAGTATTTGAATATCCGAAGTTGACTCGAAAATTGCGGCTACGGTTTCAGCGGCCCACCACTGAAAAGTTGTTCCGGGCTTGTAAGACTTCGGCGGACTCAAATCCGGACGCTTCGTCTTAATGTGAAGGGTCTGCGGGCCCGGCTGTGCCAATACCTGCTGCAGTGCATCCACCAGGGCCCGCACATCATTCCCCTGCTCGAGGAAGGTGTAATGCCAACCTAAGGATTGCATGTAGGTACCGTAGGATTGTTCGTTGTGTAGCGCACCGACCGTTGGGTCAATACTACCCTCATTATCGTTAATGATGACTAATACATCTGCGCCCAAAGTACCTAGGTGGTTAAGCGCCTCAAAGCTTTGGCCGCCGGTAAGCGAGCCGTCTCCTATCACTGCCACGCGATGTCTCGTTCTTTTCGCGATCTGGTCGGCAAGACAAACGCCCGTTAGTGCGGAAATACTAGTAGATGCATGACCTGCTCCAAAGAAGTCGTATGAACTTTCGGCGCGGCTTAGAAAACCTGATATGCCACCCGGTTTGCGCATGTTCGCTAATTCGTCCATCCGACCCGTAAGTGCTTTGTGCAAGTAAGCTTGGTGACCCACATCCCATACCAGAACGTCCTCTGGCGTGTTCAAAACGTAATGCAAAGCCACCGTCAATTCAGCAACAGCAAGGGAACTTTCGAGGTGTGGAATCTTATCCGTGACCGCAGCGACGACCTGATCTACCAAGGAATTGGTAAAGTCTTCTAGTTGCGTTGGTTCTAATGCACGGAGTTCTGCGATCATGGCTCAAAATTAGCGCAAATAAAAACCCGCGGCGCTGCGCGCCGCGGGTTTTTCACTTTAACGCTTTTTACGGTCATTAATTTAAGCGAACCACCGCGCCATTGTGCGCTGAATGCGTTCAAATAAATAGTACATCACCGGTACAATTACTAAGGTGAGGAAGGTTGCGAAAGTCAAACCGAAGATGACGGTCCAGGACATTGGGCCCCAGAAGACTACGTTATCACCACCAAAGAAGATGTGCGGATTGTTTTCACTGAACAGGGTGTAGAAGTTGATGTTCATACCCGTCGCCAATGGTATCAAACCTAAAATAGTTGTGATTGCTGTAAGCAGTACCGGACGTAAACGCGTACGTCCTGCTTCTACGATAGTATCAACAAGCTCAGGAACTGGCAACAAAGCTTTTTCATCCAAGCCTAATTCTACTCGCTTACGCGCAGTCAGTTGCTTGATAAAGTCAATCAATACGATGGCATTGTTCACCACAATTCCCGCAAGTGATATAATACCAATCATGGTCATCATGATGACGAATTCCATGCGGAAAATGACCAAACCTAGCAATACTCCGATCAAAGAGAAAACTACCGTAACGAGGATAATGAAAGGTGTAGATGCCGAATTGAATTGGCTTACCAGGATTAAGAAAATCAAAAAGACTGCCATCAATAACGCTCCAGAAAGAAAGCTCAATTCTTTGGCTTGCTCTTCCTGTTCACCGGTAAAGTCTACATTCATACCAGAAGGTAAGGTGTAATTAGCCATAGCTTCTTTAATCGCATCTACCGTTTCCGTAGGGTTCGCTCCTTCTAGTACATTCGACTGAATAGAGATTACACGTTTCAAATTCTTACGCTTCACAGAAGAGAACGTCGATGTTTTCTTCGCCTTTGCCACTGCTGAAATAGGCACTTGCTTAATTCGACCCGACGCTTGATCACGGAATGTGATTTTTTGATTCATCAAATCTTCCACATTATATCTGTACGCATTACTCATGCGAATATTGATAGGGTAATCGTCCTCGCCGTCTTTGAATCGGCTCACTTCTTTACCGAACAATGACGTACGCATGACATCACCAATCTGTGCTGAACTCAAGCCTAAGGCACGCGCTTTTAAACGGTCCACTTCGATAGGCATTTCAGGTTTGCCCGTCTCAACATCAAGCTTCAACTCCTCTATACCATCGATGCGTTTTGCATCGATAAACGCACGAATTTCATCGGCCGTTTCGACCAATTCGAAGTAATTATCACCACTGATCTCGATATTTACAGGTGGGCCCGTTGGAGGGCCATTACTGTCTTTATCTACAGATACAATCACTCCAGGGTAATCACTTAAGGTCTCACGAATCTTATTCAAAACATCCGCGGAATTCACACGATTCCCCTCAAGATCTATACGGTCTGCGAATTTGTGGAACTGAACAGTAATTTTCGCTTTGTTTGGTGTCTGCGCCATCGAAGGACCGGCATTAGGGTCAGAAGTCCCTTCACCTACCTGAGCAATGACAGATTCAACCATGTAGTTCTGAGCTTCACCGTTATCGTCCATATATGCATACGACTGTACAATGCTCATTACTTCTTTTTCCAATTCCAACGTCACTGCGTTCGTCTCTTCAATATCAGTACCAATGGGCATCTGGATGTAAACCATGGCCTGGTTCGGCATGTTTTCCGGGAAGAACAAAGTCTTTGGCGGGAATGCACCTAATAATACCCCAGAGAAAATGAGGAGTACGACTGTACCACTAAAGAAGAAAATTGGTTTCTTACCGCTCAAAGCATAAGCCAACGTCTTTTTAAACCCATTCTCTATCGTAGGCAAAGCAGTACCCTGGAACCATTTAGTAGCCGGAACCACGAAATAGGCATAGATAAGTGCAAAGCCTCCACTGTAAATAAATAAGTTACCGAATGCCATTTTACCCGCTCCATAAGCAATCCCTACACCGATAACGATCGCTATGATCGAACGAATAGTGAGTTTTCTCTTGTTTATGGGCGATTCTTCTACTTTCATTAATGCGGCAGTTAATCCTGGATTAATAACCAATGCCACAAAGAGTGAAGATGACAATACCGTGATCAAGGTAAGCGGCAAATACTTCATGAATTCACCGAAGAGCCCGGGCCAGAATGCCAGTGGTAAAAACGCTGCGAGCGTCGTTGCAGTGGAAGCGATGATCGGTAAAGCCACCTCACCGGCGCCCAGTTTCGCCGCTGTAATGCGATCGTAACCTTCGTCCATGAATCTGTAAATGTTCTCTACGACCACGATTCCGTTATCTACAAGCATTCCCAATGCCAATACCAATGCGAAAAGCACGATGGTATTTAGAGAAATGCCCAACGCATTCAGAATGACAAAACTCATCAACATCGACATAGGAATTGCAATCCCAACGAACATCGCATTGCGGAGTCCCAAGAAGAACATCAATACCAATACCACTAACAGCATACCGAAAATGATGGAATTCTCAAGATCCGCCACCTGTGTTTTCGTTTGCTCCGAAGTATCGTTTGTTACTGAAATATTCAGATTGTCCGGGAAGTAGCCGTCTTGCGCCTCAGCCAATAAACCTGCAATTTTTTCGCTAACGATAATCTGATTTTCACCAGAACGCTTGAATACATCGAGCATAACCACTGAAGCACCGTATTGACGCGCGTAAGATTGGCGCTCTACTTCGTCGAATTCAATCTCTGCAACGTCACCTAAACGGACCAATTGCATTTTTTCACTCTTAATAATCACATTTCGCAATTCATCCAAATCGCGAATCTCACCAACTACACGTACGTTTCGGCGGTAACCGTCTACAAGAAGGTTACCCCCAGAGATGGTCATGTTTTCATTTTGAATAGCGCCGGCGATATCGCGGAAGCCCAGCTGCATGCTTTCTAGCTTTTTACTATCCACTAAAACGCGTACTTCTTTCGCATCAATACCGCGGATGTCCACCTTTGAAATCTCGGTCAAATCTTCGACTTTTTCTTCGAGGTATTCGCCGTATTCCTTCAATTGGTCCAATGAAAACTCACCAGACATATTGATGTTCATGATGGGCATTAATTCCGAGAAGTTCAATTCAAAAACGTTCGGATCTGCTGGTAAATCTGTAGGGAAGTCTGGCTGGCCCATGGCCGCATCGACTTTATCTTTTACTTTACGCAACGCTTCATCCGGGGTCACGTCAAAATTGAATTTGACCTGGATGGTAGAATACCCTTCTACCGAAGTTGAATTAATCTTATCTACCCCTGAAATCCCGTTAATTTCCTTCTCTAATGGACGTGTGATGAGCTTCTCAATATCCAACGGAGAGTTTCCTGGATACGGCGTCCCTACATAGATCTCTGGGGTTACGATCTCCGGAAAGGCCTCCGAAGGCATCGATGTATAACTTCTAATACCTGCGATAAAAATGATCGCGGTAAGCACAAAGACAGTCATCGTATTCTTCACCGAAAAGGTAGAGGGACCGAACTGTTTAATGAGACTTTTCTTTTCTTCCATGCTAGTGTAGCCTGTTTAGATTATCCTATAACAACGTTCTGGCCGGTACGAACGCTACGCGATCCCTTGTCCACAACTACGGTTCCTGCTTCGAGTCCCGTTAAAATTTCTGTTTTTCCTTCAAAGGTCAAACCTGTACTAACCCAAGTTTTTACGACCTCATGGTGGCTTCCGCCATCAACCGCTTGTAGCGTATAAATAAAGTCATTGCCTTCAACGTCTTGCTGAACGAGGCTTGCTGGTACGGTTAGCGCCGCTGCATTGCTATAATCTTGAAGCGCTACATGCACCATTTGGTTCGGCTTTGCACCTTGGCTAACGGGAAGACTGACGTTGATAGAGAAGGTACGGTTGCCCTCCTGAATGAATTGCCCTACTTGGAGTACCTCTGCGGCTACCTCGTAGTCCATAGAAGAGAAGGCAACATTTGCTGGCGTCCCTACACGAACACGATTCGAATACGACTCAGGAACGTCCGCTTTAACATACACTCCCGAAGTGTTTACTAAACGAATTGATGGCATTTGAGGACCTGCTAATTCACCTTCTTTCGCAAAGATGTTATCGATTGCTCCTGCAAAAGGTGCACGTATTTCACTAAGTTCAATTTGCTCTTTTAGAGTGGTTATCTTTTGAACCAAACCATCGTAGTTGTTCTTTGTCTGTAAGTATTGAATCTCTGAACCGATTTGTTCGTTGATCCACAGTTTCTCTTGCTTCTCGAAAACGGTTTTTGCAAGCGCCAATCCATTTTCTACTTCCTTTAAGGACGACTTTAGAAGGTCTGTATCCAATGTCATTAATAATTGGCCCTTTTCAACGCGCTGTCCATTGCGCACATAGATCTTTTCCACTTTACCGCTGGCTGTTGGGTACAGATTGATGCTCTTATCCGCCACCACGATACCAAAGACATCGAAATAATGGACAAACGTTAATGGGGTTACCTCAATAGACGTTACGCGGTCGTAACGTTCGACTGTATCCAAGGCAATCAATTTTTCATCGACAGCAGCAATTTCTGCATCCACTGTCGCACGCACCTCAACAAGGCTGTCTTTCTTTGCCATGAACTCCTCCATGGTACCTGTAGATTGTTCTGGTGCACCACACGATGCGAGAACTACGCTTCCTAATATGAATCCTAATTTTTTCATGTTCCGGTATTATTGCTTTTGCTGTTTTGTCATTAAATATTCTAGTTCAGACTTTTTGTCCAATGCGTTCTGTGCAGCCATAAACATAGCCTGTAGCGCATCTTGGTATTGGGTTTCAGTTTGTGTCAACTCCATAGAAGAGGCTAACCCTGCGTCGTATTCTTTTCGTCGCTGATCACGAATGCGTTTCGCTAACGCCACGTTTTCCTTTTGTGCTAAAAAATTGGCAATACCCTGATGGAATTCGTTCACCAAAGCCCCGTGTTGCATGATCAGGCCTTCCTCCAATTGCTGCAATCCAATTCTTGCTTGGTCTCGTTGAATCTTTGCCTCCTGAACCTGCGCACGTCCATTTCCTGAAGAAAATAATGGCACACTAATGCTTCCGGCAACCAAACTGCTTGGGATATCAACTGAAGCATCCCCAAAAATATTGGCCTCACTACTCATGTATTGAATATTGTTCTGGTAGCTCACGCCGATTGAAGGCAAATAGGCTAATTGCTTATTTAATACTTGCAACTTCGCGCCCTCCACTTGATTTGCCATGCCGAGGTAGTCTACAGATTTTGTAGGATCAAATCCTATGGTCGTCAGCGTACTTGCCGCAGCAGCGCGAACGACTAAATCTTCCATTTTATCAGCCAGAAGTACCACTTGCTTTACCGGGTATCCCATCTGCAACTTCAGCAACATCTTCGCGACATTCGCTTGACCTTCGCTGTAACGCAAGGCGTTTTCAATATTGTTGTAGTTCAGCATCATTTGATCCGCATCGGCTTTACTCACTAACCCTGCTTCATTCATTTTCTTCATTTCCGAAGCGAGATCTGCTAAATAGTCTTTATTCGCCTTTAATACGGCAACACTTTCTTCACTAAGAAGGGCCAGGTGGTAAGCTTTAGCTACTTCACGTTTCAACTCAGCTTTACTCTGGTCCATGCCTATTTCCGCATTTTCCTTCAACACTTTCGCCGCCATTAATGCGACAACGTAAGAGCCGTCAAAAATCAACTGATTCACCACCAATCCGCCTTGTGCTTGGTAATCTGTTCCAAATACCAATTCATCTAACACGCCGTCTCCATCAAAATCAGTGACCAACGCGCCCAGCTCTACATTATAGATATACTGTCCACTCGCAGATGCCTGTGGCAGACCAATAGCTAGATTCTGGAGGTAAATCTGACGCGCACGTTGGATTTCTAATTCCGCAATTTGCACACCATAGGCGTGATCGAGCGCGTACTCTTGCGCCGAGGCAAGAGTGAACTTCTCTTGCGCTTGGCCAATGAAAGCGCTGAAAATCATGCTGAAGAGCACTACTGTTTTTCTCATTATTACGTTGCTATTAATTGATTCAAATATTCTAGTCCATTGGGAGTCGCGATACCGCGAATGTGATAGCGCAAACTGGTCTTGCGCAGTTGGTCCAATTTGATATGCTCGTTTGAAATCACTCCTTCATGTACCGCCAAAACATGACCGTAGTACAAAAGTGAAATGTGATCAACTTGAAGATCTGTACGGTACAAGCCCTCGCTAATACCACGCTCTAAATTGCGTTTTGTTACCGTAAAAACGATATCCTCACGTTTCGCCTTCATGCCGTTGGCGATGGATGGGTAATAGTGTTCCAATTGATGCAACAAACGATCCTTGTCGTCGCGCATATGAACCTCAGCAAAGCGCTCCATTGCAAAAAGCTGATCAATGGCATTACCTCCCACACTGGAAATGGCATCCTCAAGTTCCGCTTTCATAAAGGCAGCTGCTTGCTCGAAAGCTTTCTCTAATAAATCCTCTTTATTTTTTACGTATTTGTACAATGTCTTTTTCGACATTCCACAACTGCTTGCAATCTGATCCATGTTCACACTCTTTATACCGAACTGTAGAAACAATTCGATGCTGGTGAACAATATGCGGGACAATTCAGATTCCATTCATTTGTATAAGTTAGATTCGGAGTTTACACGAGGATAACCCACTATGGAAACAAATGTTCTAAAAAATGTTTCCAATGTTTCCCGTTTCGAACAACTTTCGTGCCAAAGCCTATGTTTTTTTTGAAAAACGCACAACAATCGTACTGAAATATCACGCCGAAATAGCATCTTTGTTACAAACAAAGTAGAATCATGAGTATTAAACACCTCTTACAATCGCCACCAATTGGCACCAACATCACCATCAAAGGATGGGTTCGCGCTTTTCGCAGTAATCGTTTCGTTGCCATTAATGACGGTTCTACACTAGCGAATCTTCAATGTGTTGTCGATTTTGAAAAAGAGGACGAAAGCGAACTCAAGCGCATCACTACAGGATCGTGTCTTTCTATTTCCGGTCAGCTTGTAGAAAGCCAAGGAAAAGGACAAAAGGTAGAAATTATTGTGGATTCGTTTGAGGTTTTAGGCGATGCGCCGGTCGAAGATTATCCGCTTCAACCAAAAAAGCACAGCTTAGAATTTTTACGCGATATCGCGCATTTACGCCCGCGTACGAACACCTTCAGCGCTGTATTCCGAGTCCGCCATGCACTTTCGTTTGCGATACACAACTACTTTAACAAAGAAGGTTTTGTCAACTGGCACAGCCCCATCATCACCGGATCTGATGCCGAAGGCGCGGGTGAGATGTTCCGTGTCAGCACACTTCCTGCCTCAGGAGGCGACCCTGCCGAAGATTTTTTCGGCAAGGAAACCCATTTAACCGTAAGCGGTCAACTAGAGGGTGAACTTGGGGCTTTAGCGTTGGGTAAAGTTTACACTTTTGGACCGACGTTCCGTGCTGAAAACTCAAACACGACGCGACATTTGGCAGAATTCTGGATGGTCGAACCCGAAATGGCATTTCATGATTTAAACATGAATATGGACCTCGCGGAAGACTTTTTAAAATACTGTCTACGCTACATCCTGGATAACTGCCGTGAAGATTTGGCGTTCCTGGACAGTCGCTTTGCGGAGGAGCAAAAAGGGAAGCCACAGAATGAACGCGCAGAACAAGGTCTGATCGAGAAATTAGAATTTGTAGCCAACAATGATTTCGTACGTCTTTCGTATACCGAGGCGATTGAAATCTTGAAGAACAGCAAGCCGAACAAAAAGAAGAAATTCAAATACCGTATTGAAGAATGGGGCACAGATCTTCAGAGTGAGCACGAGCGTTTCTTGGTAGAAAAACACTTTAAGGCACCTGTAGTATTGTACGACTACCCTGCATCTATTAAAGCGTTTTACATGCGCTTAAACGAAGACGGCAAGACCGTACGTGCCATGGATATTCTTTTCCCTGGAATTGGAGAAATTGTTGGGGGTTCTCAGCGCGAGGAACGCTACGATGTACTCAAAGAAAAAGTCGCTGCTGTAGGAATTCCAGAAGAAGAACTCTGGTGGTACCTCGAAACCCGAAAGTTCGGGACCTGTGTACACAGCGGTTTCGGTTTAGGCTTTGAGCGCTTAGTCCAATTCTCGACAGGTATGGGTAACATTCGTGATGTCATTCCATTCCCTAGAACTCCGGGAAGCGCTAATTTCTAATCTGATCCCAACCCCAACCTATGCTAAAGCAAACTCTTGCACAAAAACTTCAACAGAAGCTGAGTCCACAACAGATTCAGCTGATGAAGCTTGTGCAGTTGCCCACGCAAAGTTTAGAGGCACGAATCAAGCAAGAGATTGAGGAAAACCCTGCCTTACAGGAAGGAAAAGAGAAAGCCGAAGATACCTTTGAAAACGATGCTTCCGACGAGCGCGAAGTGCGCGAGTCCATGGAGGAAATTAATTGGGACGATTATCTTGGAGACGACGATACACCCGATTATAAAACCAAAGCCAACAACTACAGCTCAGACGACGAGTTGTATGAAGCCCCGGTCATTGTTAACGAAAGCTTTCACGACAGCCTCATTTCGCAATTGCGCCTTCGGGACTTAAATGCCGAGGAATTGGAATTGGCCACCTACCTCGTAGGTACGATCGATGACGATGGACTTTTGCGACGCGAACTCATAGATATCGTGGATGACTTGGCCTTTTCTCAAGGAGTATTTACCGAAGAAAAGGAGCTTGAACGACTCCTCGAAATTATTCAAGACCTAGACCCCCCAGGAGTCGGCGGCCGCGATTTACGCGAGTGTTTGATACTCCAATTGGAACGTAAACGCCCTTCTTTCAAGGTGAATCTCGCCCTGAGCATTTTAGAAGATTATTTTGACAGCTTCGTAAAGCGCCACTATCAAAAATTGATGGACCGATTAGGCGTCAATGAGGATGAACTCCGTGACGCTATCGAGGAGATCGGAAGACTAAACCCAAAACCGGGCGGCTCCTCTAATCTCAGTCGGCCTACAGAAAATGTCATACCCGATTACAACTTACATATTGTAGACGAAGAGCTTGAACTAACGCTAAACGGTCGTAATGCTCCTGAACTAAGCTTGAGCAACCAGTACCGCGAGATGCTTGAGCATTATAAAGCCAGTAAGGAGAAAAATAAAGCAGAGAAAGAAGCCGCCTTGTTTGTAAAGCAAAAATTGGACAGTGCTAAATGGTTTATCGACGCCATTGTTCAACGTCAACAGACCTTAATGCTCACGATGCAGTCCATTCTAAATTACCAACGCGATTATTTTCTTACCGGCGACGAGCGCAAGCTTCGCCCCATGATTCTTAAAGATATTGCAGAAGAAATAGGTATGGACATTTCTACGGTCAGTCGTGTGGCTTCGAACAAATACATTCAAACGCCGTACGGTACATTTCTGATCAAACGATTTTTCTCCGAATCCATGACCAATGCGGACGGTGAGGAAGTCAGCACTCGGGAAATCAAGAAGATTCTCGAGGACACCGTCGCTGAGGAGAACAAACGAAAACCCATGACCGACGATGCACTGGCAAAAATTCTAAAAGAAAAAGGTTATCCCATTGCCCGTCGTACTGTTGCGAAATACAGAGAACAGCTTGATATTTCAGTAGCTAGAATGCGAAAAGAACTCTAAATGCAAAGTTTCAAACACGGCTTTAGTCAATTCATCAGCTACCTGTTTCATCCCGGAATTATGCCGACTGTTGGCGCTTTATTTGTGCTTTGGTCCGTTCCTGAAACGTATTCCTGGAATACCATTTTCAAAATAACATCCACGGTTTTTGTAGGCACATACGCGTCACCGCTGATCGCAATTGTTTTATTTCGTGCGACAAAAACAATCTCCAGCGTACACCTCATAGAACGTGAAGACCGCATCTATCCTTACATTACTGGTGCAGCTTGCGCATTCGCAACTGCTGCGTTTCTTAAAAAGGCCATGGCGCCGGAGGAAATTTACCTTACTGTTTACGGAACTGCATTCGTGCTTATTGTAAGCACCATACTCATCCCTTACTTCAAGAGTAGTGCTCATATGGCAGGAGCAACTGGATTCTTTGCACTGTTCCTGAGACTACATCAACGCTACGGTGTAGGAAAGCCCGAATACCTACTACTGCTTTTGCTTATGTTAGGTGCGGTTGCTTGGTCTCGAATTAGTCTTAAAAGACACACGCTCCAAGAGCTTCTATCGGGCGGTTTACTTGGATTTTCCGTCGTTTACGTGTTACTCTCTCACCAAAGCTAAACGTTTACTCATTTCGCTTGTGTAAGAAGAAGGAATTGAAGATATTTAAGGTTCAATTATTCAGGCTTACAAACACTGACGTTCATGAAAACACTTTTTAGAACACTTTTTACCGCTATAGCCCTAGTTTTTTTCGTTCAAAATGCCTCAGCATCTCACAATGCCGGAGGAGATCTTCACTACGAATACATTAGCTCTACAGGTAACAGCCACAAGTATAAAATTTACATGCGCCTTTACCGCGATAATAACGGTATCACGTTGCCTACGAGTGCAACCATTTATGCTTGTTCCGCGAACTACGCCACCGTTAGTGCTACGCTGACAGAGACGACCCCCTCAACGAGCGGTTCGGGAGTAGTGGCGCCGACCTTGTTTGATTGTGTGAGCTCAGCAAGTGCAGGTGTTACTATTCACGTTGTTATGTACGAAGGTGAAATAACCATACCTGGCAACGCACCGGATTGGACGTTCTCATTCTCGACTTGTTGTAGAAATCCAGCAGTAGATAATATCGTAAACCCTTCCTCACAAGGATTCTATATTGAGGCTAAATTAAATAACCAAATCGGTCAGAATACATCACCTGAATTCGTTAGTGAGCCCGTTCGTGCTTTCTGTACTGGACGTACTTTTAACTGGAAGCAGAGTTCTGTTGAACCAGACGGTGATTCTATCTACTACAGAATAACTCATGTGAAAGCAGGAGCTAGTTCAAACTGTACACCAACGAATATTAATTACGCAGCGGGTTGGACGTATGATCAGCCGATCACTACGTCACCAGCAAATTCACTTACCATGAACCCTAGTTCGGGTTTAATTACATTCAAACCATCTGCCGTTGAAATCGATGTAATGGCAGTTACCATAGATGAATACCGTTACGACTCTGTGCTTTATGTGTGGCGAAAGATTGGTGAAGTAAACCGTGATATGCAGATTGCGATCGCCTCCGCTTGTACCCCGAATGCGCAAGCTGGTGTTCAATTGGACTACCAGGCACCAGGCATCTATCAAGATCCAGATAATGGTCTGCCAACAGTAGATTACAACTGTTTGGACTCCACAGTAACCTTGAAATTCAAAGTAAAACTGGACTGTTCATCCATCTCTCCGGATGGTACAGACTTCCGATTAACGAAACCCGATGGTCAACCGCTCGCGATTGAATCCTTCACAGCCAACTGTGATAACAACTACGAAGCAACGCAGATGACTATCAAGCTGTTCAAGCCGCTATCGAAAAACGGAAAATACTTCCTGTACTCGAAAGTTGGTAATGACGGAAACACCCTCTTGAACAAATGTGGTTTCCCGATGAACGAATTCGATACTATTCAGCTCAATGTGACAGGATGTTTCAATGCCATCTACGAAATGGAAAACGTAACCATCGAAGAAGATAAAAATCCTGTTATCGAATGGAGTGCGGATACGTCGTCTTACCCGGACTACCTCTTCCAAGAGTGGCAAATCTTCCGTAAAGATCCAGGGCAGCCTCAATATCAAAAAGTAGGTACTGTATTCAATCAATACAAATACGACTTTAAAGACAACCAGATTGGTTTTATCAAAGTAGATCAGGACAGCTATGAATACCGCGTTGACATGAAGCTCAACGATGACATGCAAGGAGAAACGAACAGCATTGAAAGTATGCTTCTCGAACGCAGCAACGGCATGGTACCAATCATTGATCCTGATACGATCCCTGTAGATCTTATCTGGAATCAATACAACGGGTGGGCCGTTGACAGCTACACTGTGTTCTTACAAGAAAAGATAGGAGGTACGTGGATGGGCGAATGGATTCACGACCACATAGCTTCACCTCAGAATCCAGTTCTCGCGCCTGACACCACTTACCGTATGTTCCTAGAGCTAGCTCCTGGGGAATACCGCGTTTGTATCAGAACTACTGATCCAATAGATACGCAGTATACTGCATATTCCAACTGTTTACCGATCATCATCAACACGCCTCCTTACCCAGATACCGTGGTAGTGCCAAACTTCATTACCCCGAACGGCGATAACGTAAATGATGGCTTCATCATTCAGAACATTGATGATTATGAAGACCTAAGCCAGTTAACCATCTACAACAGATGGGGCGATCGTGTATGGCAAAGCGAATACCTATACGATAATGCCAACCCATGGCGCGGTACCAACCAAAACGGTACGAAGCTCGCAGACGGTGTATACATGTACACCTTAGAATTAGTGAATGCCTCTGACGACTATGAATATTCAGTCAATGGTACCGTCACTATTATGGATGCCCAATAGCATTCTTAACAACGTAGTCCCCACTCGTTAAACACGAGAACACTGGCCCGGCCCCAAAGGGAGCCGGGCCTTTTTTATCTTTGAAGCATGGCTGACAGTATCCACATAACGAATTTGCTGAAAACCCTTCCGAACAAACCGGGGGTGTATCAGCATATGGATAAAGCCGGCAATATTCTCTACATCGGAAAAGCTAAAGATCTCAAAAAGCGCGTGAGCTCTTACTTCACGAAAAGTGTAACTAGCGCACGTATCGCCGTTATGGTGCGGAAAGTAGCGGATATAAAGGTGATCGTCACAGATTCAGAAGGGGATGCACTGCTGCTAGAAAACAACCTCATAAAAGAGCACCAACCCCGCTACAATATCAACCTTAAAGACGATAAGAGTTACCCCTATATCACCATACGTCGAGAACGATTTCCTCGTATTTATGGACTTCGTAACATTATCAGAGACGGAAGTGAATACTATGGGCCTTACCCAAATGTAAAGGCCATGAAAGCCGTACTTGAGCTGATCCGCCAGATGTATCCGACCCGCACCTGCAAATACAATCTGAGTGAAGAAAATATTGAAAAAGGGAAATTCAAAATTTGCCTAGAGTATCATATCGGAAATTGTAAAGCACCTTGTGAAGCATTGCAAACGGAAGAGGAATATGAAGCGGATGTTAGCGCTGCACGTAATATTATCAAAGGGCAGCTGAGCGCCGTCAAAAGGCATTTAAAAGAGCGCATGATGAATCATGCCGAGTCTCTCGAATTTGAGCAAGCACAGTTGTGTAAAGAAAAATTGGACGCCTTAGAAAAATATGCTGCAAAGAGTACCGTCGTAAGTAACCAACTCACCAATATCGACGTCTATAGCGTTAGTATGGATGCTGAATTTGGATACGTGAATTACTTGCAAGTTATTGAAGGTGCCATTGTCCAGAGTTACACCGTTGAAATCAAGAAAAAATTGGAAGAAGAGCCGCAGGATTTTCTGCATATCGCAATTCCTGAAATCCGCTCTCTTTTTGGCTCTACTTCACGTTTAATCTATACTTCACATCCGGTTAATCTACTCATAGAAGGAAGCACATTCACCGTTCCTCAGAAAGGTGAAAAACGTAAACTCATTGAATTGAGTATTAAAAATGCCATGTATTTCCGTCAAGAAAAACTGAAGAATATTCAGATTGTTGACCCCGACCGCCATGTGAAACGCATTATGACGCAAATGAAGCAAGACTTGCGCATGCCCGTTGAACCCAGACACATTGAGTGTTTCGATAATTCGAATATTCAAGGGACCAATCCAGCAAGTGCCTGTGTGGTCTTTAAAGACGGTAAACCTTCAAAAAAGGACTACCGAAAATTCAATATCAAAACAGTAGAAGGGCCTGACGACTATGCTTCCATGGAAGAAGTGGTGCACCGAAGATACCGTCGACTTCAAGAAGAAGGTGAACCATTGCCGCAGCTGATTGTGATTGATGGAGGTAAAGGTCAGTTAAGCGCTGCGCTAAAAGCTTTAGAGCGACTAGGACTTCGCGGGAAAATCACCGTCATCGGTATTGCAAAAAGGCTGGAAGAACTCTATTTCCCTGGAGATCCATATCCATTGCATTTAGACAAACGTTCAGAAACCTTGAAAATCATTCAGCAAGCTCGGGATGAAGCACACAGGTTTAGTTTAAAGCACCACCGTTTACGCCGAAGCAAGGGCGCTTTTAAAAGTGAGCTGGATGGGATTAAAGGGATTGGTCCGGAAACCATCAAAGACCTGATCAAGGTTTTTAAAAGCGTTAAAAACATTAAAACGGCTACTCCTGAGCAATTGCAAGAGGTCGTTGGTCACTCAAAAGCAGGCATTCTTGCTTCCTATTTTTCGTCGATCAAATAGGTCTCCCAGCTGACATGAAAGAAGAGTACGGCGGTTTCGTCGCGTTCGTTGAAATATTGAATCATTCGCGCTACTGTAGCAACGATATCTTTTGCCTTTTCAATGCGTTCTTTGAGAATCACTTCAATACTGTCAATATAAATGGCAACACCCTCACCACTGACGCTCATGTCTTCAGGGTCTTTTTCTTCATCCTCCTCTTGACCTAAGATCTTTACAATAGGCCAATTCAATTGGGCTGCTTTGAGCTCCTGACGAACCTCATCCGCATCTACGACAAATTGTACAGACGTACCTTCAAACATAATGGTGTAATTTTCTTCAAAGGTCAGATAAAATCACTGATATCGTCTAAACCTTTCTTAGAAATGTCCGGCACTTCTGCGCCATCGGCAGGATACCCTACTGGTAAAAGTAAAAAGGGCTTTTCATTTGAGGGACGGCCCAGAATTTCCGAGAGAAACCTCATGGGGGATGGTGTGTGTGTTAAGGTGACTAATCCCGCAGCATGTACGGCGGCTATTAAAAATCCACATGCGATGCCTACGCTCTCTTGTACGTAATAATTCTTCGCTTTCGCTCCGTTTGATTCCACATCGTAATTCTTTCGGAAAACCACGATGAGCCAGGGCGCATCCTCTAAAAATGGCTTTTCCCAATCGGTAGCGAACGGCTTGAGATCCTCGAGCCATTCTTCGGTTGCACGGCCCCCGTAAAAAGCTTTTTCTTCCTCTTCCGCAGCCTCACGTATTTTTCTCTTTACCTCCGGATTTTGCACTGCGACAAAATGCCAAGGCTGTTTGTTTGCCCCTGAAGGCGCGGAAGCTGCTAAACTGATAAGACGTTCTACCGTCGTTCGAGAGACTTGCTTTTTGCTATACATACGTAGGCTGCGTCTGGTCTGAAGTGCCGTTTCAAAGTTTTCAAACAATGCATGGGCATCCTCATCAGATGAAGGCCAAGGTGTATATGGTCGAAATTTAGGTTCCATGACCCTAAAATAAGGCTTTAGTCGTCGCTGAGGACTTTACCATCTTCGATGCTGATGATTCGACGTGCTTTTTTAATCACACGATCGTCATGGGTTGCGAAAACAAAGGTCATGCCCTCCTCTTTATTCAACCGCTCCATAATATCTAATAGGTTTGCCGTACTCTGCGAATCAAGGTTTGCCGTAGGTTCATCGGCCAAAACAAATTGAGGCTTCGAAGCCAAGGCCCTGGCAACGGCAACGCGCTGCTGTTGGCCGCCTGAAAGCTGGCCTGGTCTTTTATCTTCCTTGCCTTTCAGTCCAACTGCTTCAAGCAATTGCTGCGCGCGCGCTTCGCGTTCCTCCTTTGGCCTGTCTTGCAGAAGCATAATAAAACTTACATTCTCCTGGGCAGAAAGTACTGGAATAAGGTTGTAGGCTTGAAAGACAAACCCAATATTGCGCAATCTAAAGTCGATCAATGCATTTTCACTCAGCGTGGTAATGTCCGCCCCTCCAATAGCAATGGATCCTGCCGTTGGCTGGTCGAGCCCTCCGAGCATATTAAGCAAAGTGGTTTTCCCGCAGCCCGACGGCCCCTTGAGCGCCGTAAATTCGCCTTGCGTTATGGTAAGGCTAATGCCGTTCACGGCGTGTACAGGAACAGCACCCTCATAGACCTTTTCTAGGTTTTTTACTTCGATAACAGGTTTACTCATAACTTAATGACCACGAATGGCTTCTACTGGGTTCAATTTAAGCGCTTTAATTGCGGGTAAAATGGAGGCAATCAACGCCGTTGTTATTACCATTACAGCAATAATGAGGTAATAGCTGGGAACGATTTCAGGATAAATTATACTCTGCACGCCCAATTCTGCCAAGCCGTCCTGCTTACTGGATAAATCTATACCGATGCGCATCATGGCACGCGTGCTCAGGTCGCCTAGAAGGATCCCGATAGGACCACCAACAAACCCCAACATCAATGTTTCAACCAGGATCATTAAAAACAGCTTGCGCTTATTCATTCCTACAGCCATAAGCATGCCCAGCTCTCTGCGGCGTTCTAATATGGCCATAAGCATGTTGTTAATAATCCCGAAAAGAAGTGCCATCATGATAATACCTAAAACCAATACGAGCATGATGGCCATCATATCATCCGCAAAGCCCAATTCTGGACGTACCTGTTTCCAGGACTTCACCGCCAAACCAACAGGCATCACCGCTGCCAACGCACCCGCTTTTTCATCGGTATCCACAGTCTCCTCAAAACGAACCAATACCTCGTGTACCAAAGGAGCTCCCAAAGTTTTTTCCAAATCCTCATGATGTACATAGATGTGGAACTCATCCCAAGTGGCATTCAACGTTTTATAGATTCCTGAAATTCGGAACGATGCTCTGTTAAGATTACCTTCCGAATCTTGAAAAGTGAGGACTACTTTACTTCGCAACTTTAATCCCAATCGTCTCGCTAATTTTTCGCCGATCACTAGTCGATTGCGACCGGTAGCTCCAAAGAAATCGCCTTCTACCATGTAGTCGGCCAAAGTCGTTTGAAGGCGCTCTTCTTCTGGCCAAATGCCCATAATCCGGACTGCCCGAGCACTTTTGGTAGAATTGATCATTCCCCCTAATACCGTGCGTTGTGCAGTGCCACTTACAAACGACAAAGCTTCTACGGTTTTACGGAGGGCAACTACTGCTGAGGAATCCGCGACCACGGCATTGGATAACGGTTCAGCATCAAAACCTTCGTGGTGAATCTGCGCATGTCCGGTGGTTGTTCCAATAGCGGATGCAGTACGCTCATTATTCATTCCGAAAGAGAAACCTATGATGAGTAAGCCCGCCCAAATTCCTACCGCAATGGATCCAATTACGATAAAGGAGCGCACCTTTGCACGCCATATGTTGCGCCAAGCCACTTTAAAAATCATGCGCGCATACTTTTTACCGGGTTCAACTTCATGATTTTCCAAACGGCATAGCTGCTTACTAACACACCGATAACGAAGACGATGGCACCATGATTCAAATTAATAATGAAAGAGGTGGTCGTGTAAAGCTTGGGTTCAAAATCGAATTGTTCAATGGCGTCCTTCATCTGCCCACTTAAATCGATGGGGTTGTATTTAAAGTAAAATTGGACCGGTTTGACCACGGCCATTCCCACTACGGCGCCACCGACGAGGAGCATTAAATTTTCTAAAACAGTAACCGCAGCCAATGTCGTTTTACGCATGCCTATACTCACCAAAATTCCAAACTCGCGCTCGCGCTCACTGACCATCATGATGACTGTCCCGAGCAAAACGAAGGAAATAATGAAGTAAAGAATGGTTACAAAAATTTGACCTCCGGCCATATCTGCTTCAATGGTTTGGACCAATTCTGGAAACAATTGTTCCCAGTCTAACAATTCAAAATCCGCTCCTAATAATGGTTCGAGCGACGCTTTCACTTCTGCAAAATCCGCATTGGGTTCTAGATCTACCACCACTGTCGTCAACAACCCCATGGCATTGTACATCCATTGGGCCGTTTCTAGGGGCAGGACAACAAGCTGTTTATTGAGTTCTGGATTCGATATTTTGGCAATCCCCGAGACCAAGAACTGACCGTAGGCGCTTGCCCCGCGATAACCTTGTCCCAAAAACATAAGTGAATCCCCGACCTCAACGTGTAAATATTCTGCAAGTCCCTCCGAAACAACTACTTCATTAGAGGCAGGTTCGAAGAGGCGACCGTCAATCAATTGGTCCGTTAAACGCAAGCCGGACAATTCCTCCTCCGGACGAATACCCAGCACCAAACTGCCCCTATTACTTTCGCCAGTGCTCACTAAAGAAAAACTCTCCAACCTGGGAACGAGTGAACGAACTCCGGGTACATTTTCCATGGCATCCCAGTCCAGCGTTGTCTCGTCCATACTCAAGTCCAGACTCTGGTCGGCCCAAAATCCCTTTTGATGCACCTGTAGATAGCCAAAGTTGTTTGCGACTATATCACCGACCATGTGTTCCCACACGCCCACTTGAAAGCTGCGAAGCACCACAGCGAAAATCACACAAAACATAACTGCCGCTATGGTGATGATACTTCTTCCTTTGTTACGCCAAATGTTACGCCAAGCTAATTTGAACATTATTCGACCCGTTTCATGTTACTGCGCTCGAAAAACCCCTCTTCAAAAGTTGGATTAAAGTTGAGCGCCTTGTAAGTCATTTCGGTAAATTTTCCGTCTTCCTCAGCTGGGGTGATCCGCAAAACTGAAGGCAATGTTCTACCGCCAAAAGATTTGATTTCAGTCGCTTCGAGCGTGGTGATTAAGTATTCGTCTTCATCGTAAAATTCCGTTCGCAGTTGAAGAAATTCGTCTACAGATACAAAGGTGATTACCTCGCCCCATACTACTGCTGCATCTGCCTTGGGTGTAAGCGCAATTTTAAAGCAGTTCGTACCATTCACAGAGGTTATACCTAATAAAGTCGGGGTGTAATCTTCCACCAATGAACCGGCGTTGATCAACGCATCGTTCGTGAAATCTGTACCCATCCAACTCTGCACCATCGCCGCGGGTAGCGCAACAATTTTCTTTATGCCTGGCACAAAATGCCAAACATCCTCACCGTTGCGAAGAAACACAGTTCCTTTTTCACGCGCCGGACCGGTGATTAAAATCATGGTTTTGTCTAACCCCTGGTTCCAAATTTTAGCTTCCATAGTACGTTCCCAACGAGGGCGGACGGTACGAATACTGACCTCAGCAGCGAGATCTGCACCGGATAATTTGGCCTCCGCTTTTTGGAGAATGGAACTGGGGCTCTGCGCAAATAGTGTTACAGAAAAACACAGCAGGATAAAGGTTTTGAAAACTTTAGTCGTCATAATTGTGAGTCTACCTTAGTAACGCATTGTCAACGGGTAAGTTTGCGCAGCCTTAGGTTAATTTTTGGGCCAATTTTGCCATAGTCTTTTTCGCAGATTTTCCTTCGTACAGGACCTCATACACTGCTTTGACAATAGGCATTCTAACCTCTTGCTTTTTACGAATTTTTGCCACCAAGGCAGCTGCATAATAGCCCTCTGCAACCATGGTCATCTCAGCTTTTGCACTTTTGATGGTGTAGCCTTTACCAAGCATGTTCCCAAGCATTCGGTTTCTAGAAAACTGGCTGTAACAGGTCACTAATAAATCACCTAGATAGGCGCTCTTTTTAATGTTGATGCGACCTTCACAGGTGCTCTTCATGAAGCGGCGCATCTCGCGCGCCGCATTTGAAATAAGTACTGCTTGAAAATTATCCCCGTAACCTAAACCGTGACACATCCCTGCCGCTATTGCATAGATGTTCTTCATGACCGCAGCATACTCTGTACCGTAGATATCCGTGCTCAACGTACACCGTACGTAATGGCTTTGTAAAACGCTTGCTACCTTTTTAGATGCGCTTGCGTCTATCGCGGCAACGGTAAGAAAACTTAATCGTTCCAATGCGATTTCTTCCGCATGACAAGGGCCCGTAATGACAACGATATGATTTTCAGGAACGCCCACTACTTCACGCAAGTATTCCCCGACAATCATGTTCTCATCTGGAATGATGCCCTTTATGGTTGAACACACCAGTTTTCCATCAAGCGCACCTTTATTCATGTTTAACAGGACCTCTTTCACAAAGGCACTTGGAACGGCAAAGATGACGATATCACAACCTGCGATTGCCTCATTGATATCCGTAAATATATCAACGCTTCCTTCATCAAAAGCTACCGAAGAGAGGTAGCGTGGATTGTGGTGGTATTCCCGTATATGCGCAGCACTTTCTTCGTTATGCATCCACCAACGGCAAACACCTGTGTTCTCGCTCACCATTTTTACCACGGCAGTACCGAAGGAACCGCCGCCAATAACGGCTACTTTTGGAAATATATCAGATAACGTCTTCATTAGAATGTAATTTCGGATTCAATAACCTCGCCATCCCTCGAATAGCTGAGAGAAGTCGTATCCCCCTTCTTAAACGCGCCCAATGCTGTCATGTAGGCATAAATATCGTCGATAGTAATGTCGCCAATCTTAAGGATGATGTCGCCCGCCTGCAAGCCTGCATTTGCACCAGGACGGCCTTCTGTTGCACCGTCTATTCTGAGTCCGGGACCACCGAAGAGGTAGTCGGGTATTACTCCCAAAGTCACAGAGAAGTTGGGCGTAGTCTTTTGTTCGGAGGATGTTGTTCGCTGAAAGCTCAAACCTTCATAGTTCGCTGAACGCGCAGTAATGGTGTACACCAAAGAAGCAAGTTTTGCCATGCCTTTATAATTGATCTTATCGGCGTCATCCGTGGGCTTATGGTAGTCATTGTGTGTTCCCGTGAAGAGGTGCAAGACGGGAATATCCTTATAATAAAAAGAGGTCTGGTCTGAGGGGCCTACGCCCGCTGGATCTTTCTTAATGTCCAGTCCATGCACCCGGGTATCTAGAATTTCATTCCATTCCACAGCAGTTCCTGTTCCGGAAAGTTGAAGACGGTTATCGCGTAATCTGCCCACCATATCACTATTAATCATGTATTCAATCCCCCTTAGAGGAAAGGTCGGATGGTTTGTCCAATATTTTGATCCGATCAAGCCCAATTCCTCAGCGCTGTAAAACTGTACTAAATAATTGTAATTCGTGTCTTGGCGTTTGGCGTAATAGCGCATAGCTTCCAACAGAAGCGTCGTTCCCGAACCGTTATCATCCGCACCGTTGTGAATGGCCGCGGGTCCTTTGTACAAACTATTTTCACCGCCCATTCCAAGGTGATCGTAATGTGCTCCAAGTACCACCGTTTTACGCTTGTTGTTGTGGATGTACCCAATCACATTATAGCCATCGCTAAAACGCTCGGACATATTAACCGCCATAACCGTTTTCAGTGAACGCTTCATGAGTTTAGCTGCCCATTTTTCGTTGCGTACGAAGAATATAGGTACTGCAAAACCGTTGATACTTTTAAAGAATTCTCGCGTATCCGAGGCTGTCCCTTCAGGGTTGATGAGCAGTACGCCAACGGCGCCTTTTTCTACGAGATTGGTCACGCGTTCGTTCAAACTGTGGTATGCCGCGTAAGCGCTGTGCGGGTGTATTCCGTCTGGGGAACTGACATTCATGACAGCGATTTTACCATTTACGTCCAGCCCTTCGAAATCATTATATGTACCGTCTTCTGTGGTGATGCCGTAGCCTACGTAAAGGGTTTTTGCTTCGGCCAGCCCTACTGTGGCACTGATAGATACTGGATAGAAATCTTCATGACCCTCTAAATGCGTTTTGCCTATCCATAGTTTGGTAGAAGCGTAGTTCACCTCAGCATACTCTGGAACGGGAAACTTTTGGAAATAGCCGTTTTCACCCATAGGTTCAATGCCGTATTCCAACATTTTTCCCGCGATATAATCGCGAGCAACGTCTGCTTCAGGTGTACCAGGCTTGCGTCCTTTTAGCGCATCTGACGACAAGAAAAACAAGTCTTGCTCCATCCGCTTTGTAGCGCTCAAATCAATAGGGATTTCTTGGGCGTATACGCTGGCGGGAATGGCGGTCGTTAAAAGTAGAACTAGGGTAAGGAACTTGTTCATGAGTTCATTTTTGATTCCCTACAAAGGTAGCGACCAAAGACTATATTTGAAGTGTGAGCAACGGTATGAAAGCACTTGCTGGTCAAACGGCGATTTACGGCGTAAGCAGCATCTTAGGAAGGATGATCAATTTTTTATTGGTCCCCCTGCAGACTGCGGTCTTAAGCCAGTCTGCCTATGGTATTAACGTTGATTTTTATTCCCTTATAGCCTTCCTTATTGTAGTCGTCACCTTTGGAATGGAGACCGCGTATTTCAGATATTCTGAACAAGAAGGCTTTGACGAAGGCAAAGTTTTCGGAGCAGGACTGGCCATGATTGCGCTGGTTTTAGCCAGTTTGGGGCTCTTCGTTTTGCTTTTTCAAAATGAATTACTGCATTCCCTTCGGTGGGAAGAAACGCCGGAATACCTATACTTTTTTATGGCGATATTAGCCTTAGATGCCTTAAGCGCATTGCCTTTTGCTCGACTGCGGAGAACAAATAAAGCGGTCCGATTCGCTGGAATAAAATTGGCTTTGATCTTATCCAATGTGTTGATCAACCTCTACATTTTCCTTCCGGCCTATTGGGAATTACACGGCAACGTAGGTTATTGGTCGCACGAAATGCGCGGGGTAGGCTACATTTTTGTTGCCAACTTTTGGGCAGCAGTCCTCATGTTCGCGCTGCTCCTACCCACCTTATTTCCATTACAACTCAATCTAGATAAGAAATACGTTAAAACCCTTTTAGTCTTTGGAATTCCACTTCTCATTGGAGGGCTGGCGGGTATTGCTAACGAGATGCTCGATCGCCAATTGCTGAAATACCTCCTTCCCAAGGAAAATGCATACGCTGGAGTTGGAATCTATGGCGCGGTATATAAAATCTCTATCTTTTTAATCCTGTTCAATCAAGCTTTCCGCTATGCAGCGGAGCCGTTTTTCTTTAAAAATGCCAAAACAAAGGACGGACCAGAAAGGATGAGTACTGTCATGGATGTGTTCGCTTGGGTCATGTGCGTTGGATTCGTATTGATCATTTCGGGCCTCGATTACCTCAAGTTTTTCGTGGATGATAAGTTTTGGACTGGGCTCCATCTGGTTCCCATCTTGCTTTTAGCAAATGTCATTTTAGGCATCAATACCAACCTAAACGTGTGGTATAAAGTGAGTGATAAAACAGTTTACGGCATCTACATCACTTTCGTGGGTTTAGTCATTACCGTTGTTGGTAATGTGGTTCTCATTCCCGTGTTAGGCATTCTTGGCGCAGCATGTACCACATTGGCTGCCTATTTTGCCATGTTTATTGCCAGTGTGTTGTGGGGCCGAAAACACTATCCGGTACCCTATAATTGGAGTAAAATAGGTGCCTTTGTCGGCTTCGCCTGCCTTGTGGTGTTTATCTTACATTATACGAATTGGGCCTCCGGTCCATTAAAAGTATTAGGCGGTATGGTCTACCTAGGAATAATGCTTTTTTGGGAACGAAACGGACTCCTTAAATTCGCAACAAAAAAATGAAGATCAACGTAATCTACAGTGGCAAGCACGAACTGCCGCAATTCGAAACAGCACAAAGTGCAGGTATGGATATCCGAGCGAATATCGATGCGCCCCTTACGCTGCAGCCAGGCGATTACACGCTCATTCCCACAGGTATTCAGATGGCCCTTCCAGACGGCTTCGAAGCACAGGTACGCCCACGCAGCGGACTTGCCTTTAAACACGGAGTCACCGTATTGAACAGTCCTGGAACTATTGATGCCGACTACCGCGGAGACGTAGGTGTATTATTGATCAACCACGGCAAGCAACCTTTTGTCATTGAAGATGGCATGCGTATTGCACAACTAGTGATCGCACAATACACCCAGTTCGATTGGACTGAGGTAAATGATTTAGATGAAACCGATCGTGGCGCCGGAGGATTTGGCAGCACGGGCAAACAATAAAAACCAACCAAAAAAACCTAAGAACAGATGAAAATTATTGTCCCAATGGCCGGTCGCGGCTCGAGACTAAGACCACATACGCTAACCGTACCGAAACCGCTTATCCCTATCGCAGGAAAGCCTATTGTGCAGCGGTTGGTCGAGGATATTGTGAGCGTTTGTGGTGATAAAAAAGTGACCGAAATTGCCTTTATCATTGGGGACTTCGGAGCTGAAGTGGAAGCCAATCTTATCAAAGTAGCCGAAGACCTCGGCGCGAAAGGAAGCATCTATTACCAAGACAAACCGCTCGGTACTGCCCACGCCATTCACTGTGCCGCAGATAGTATGGACGATGAGATTGTAGTTGCCTTTGCAGATACCCTGTTCCGCGCAGATTTCACACTAGATACTGAAGCTGATTCTGTGATTTGGGTGAAGCAAGTGGACAATCCCTCTGCCTATGGCGTTGTTCAGTTTGGTGAAGATGGAACCATCAATAATTTCGTTGAAAAACCGCAAGAGTTTGTTTCCGATAAAGCCATTATAGGTATCTATTATTTCAAAGATGGGCCAGGTTTGCGAAGCGAACTAAAGCACATTCTCGATAACAATATCATGGACAAGGGGGAATACCAACTCACCGATGCATTGAGCTCTTTACTTGCACAAGGGAAAGTATTCAAGCCCGGAACCGTGAACGACTGGATGGACTGCGGAAACAAGGAAATTACAGTGGAGACTAACAGTAAAATGTTAGGCTATCTCAAGGGTAAGCGTGAACTGCGCGGAGCCAATATTACCCTAGAAAATGCGACCATTATCGAACCCTGTTACATCGGTTCTAACGTGGTACTAAAAAATGCAACGGTAGGCCCAAACGTGAGTTTAGGCAATGATTGCGTGGTTGAAGATGCCACGATAGAAGGTTCGTTAATTCAGACGGAAACGACGATTAAAAATATTCATCTCAAAGGCAGTATGATCGGCAACAAAGCGCATGTCGATGGGAAGTGGACTTCACTATCTTTAGGTGATTTTTCAAGAATGGACTAATGCACAAAACGCTGGCCCTGTTTGGGGTGTTTTTCTTTACAGCTTCACTTTATGCGCAAGGCCCTTCGGAAGAGGGGCCTTCTGTATTAAGCGGAACGTTCTATAAAGCCGAAACCTACCGCATTACTGGAAGGACTGAACTGGCCATGGAGCTGTATGAAGTGTTGGCAAAAGATCCGGTATATCGGGAAACGGCATTGTACCAATTGGCCCGTATGCATTTTGACCAGAAGCAATTTTTCCAGGCCTTCGATCTCGCATCCCAAGGCGTCGATTCCTACCCTGCAAATCTCTGGTTACTGCGAATCAAAGTACAAAGCGCAAAAAATATAGGCGATTTTAAAACGGCGGGGCGCTCCTTTGAAGTACTCTATTCCTTAGCCCCGCATCAACCAGAATACCTTTTTGAAGCCTACAGTACGTACCTCGAGGGTCGACTTTTTCTTAGCGCTTTAGACGTCCTCTCTAAAATCGAAAATCTAGAAGGAGCCTCACCACAGTTGGTTCAAGATCGGGCGCGGTTGTACCTTCAACTCAACGATCCCAAATCTGCAGAACGTTGTTTCAAAACCGCCATTAAAGCGGCGCCAAATATTCCAGAATACAGAGGCTTGTTAAGCCAATTCTATGATGGTAACGGAAAAACAAAAAAAGCATTCAAAGTCCTCAATTCGGCGGTTGAAATGTTTCCGGAGAACGGCGCCCTCCACATGGAATTGGCTCGCATGGCTCAGAAAATGAATAACACTGAGGTGGCCTTTTATCATATGGAACAAGGACTGTTGTTAGACGGTGTCCTTCTTGAAGACAAGGTGCCCGTGGTACTCAGCATCTATGAGAACAGAGAAAGTCCATCCTTTCGAGCGTTGTTTGATCGCGTTTTTCCTGTTCTCGAACGTACTTATTCAGGTCGTATTGAGCTGCTTTTACTTACCGCACAAATTCACGCACAAAACGAACGTTGGCACGAAGCTTTAGAAGGGTATCTGGCGGCTATTTCAATGAATCCAACAAACTACGCGTTGTACCAAATGGCATATTCATTGAGCCAAGAAGTTGGTGATGTAGATGGACAAATTGCTTTGCTTGAACGCATCGAAGAAAACTTTAATGCGGACGAGGATATACTGGAAGGGCTCGTCTTCGAATATTACAATGTAGGGAGTTGGGCATCGTGTGCTCGTTTGGCTACTGCGCAGGCCGAAATGACACTGGATCCTGAGGTCGCGGGAAATTTATATGCCCTTGCGGGAACGGCCTGGTTCCAGTTGGATTCCTTTGAATTAGGTACCGTGGCGTATAAAAAAGCTTTAGACCAAGAACGTAGCCCTACAACATTAAATAACTATGCATGGGATTTAGCAACGAACGAACGAAATCTCGAATTCGCATTACAATTGACCGCAGAATGTAATGCCTCGGTTGCGCTTGAACCTGCTTTTTTAGATACTTGGGCATGGGTATTGTATAAAATGGGACGGTATGCAGAAGCGCAGGTTAAAATCGAACTAGCTTTGCAAATGCTCGAAGAGGCCGATCGCGCCGGCACATATATACATGCCGCGAAGATCGAACAAGCTCTTGGCAATAACGAGAAAGCAACGGTCTATAGAATGAAAGAGGCCCTCTTAAAACAGTTATAATGCACGACGGACCGCGGCATATATTGAGGATAACAGCACACCTTTTTGTGGGCGTAGCTTTAGCTGTGCTCACAGGCTGTGGTGGCCCTTTATCTGTCGAAAAGCCACTGCGAAGGGAGAAGATTAGCGACGGTGTATCACGGAAGATTATCGTTGAAGATCGCTTTGCATGGACACAAAGTTTTACTCGAATTTCTGCTGAAACGCCAGACGGTGAGCAACGCTTTCGCGTTCAAGTGCGTTCCAAACAAGACAGCATTCTTTGGGCAGCCATTTCCGACGATATGATTGGATTGCGCGTGGGAAAGGCTATTGTGATTAACGATAGTGCTGCCTTTTATTCCACACTTCTTGGTATTGAATGGACCGGCTCCGCACATGATCTCGCGGGAGTAACTGGCATTGAGATCCCCTTTCAATATCTCAACAGGCTCTTGCGCGGCCAATTAATTGGGACCAACGACGCCATGCGGTATCGATACGACGGCAACGGTGACCACTGGGTTACACAATACGCTATAAGCAGAGGCCGCTCAGTCACGGTGGCTTTAGATAGGGACTTACGGATGAGTTACGTGCTTATTGAAGATCCCCTGGAATCAGTTTTTATTCAATACAAAAGCGTGGATGAGGAGACCGGATATCCGACTGTAATTGAAATCACTGTTAAAAGCCAACCGGACTACAAAGTCACCATTGAGGTTACAGAAATCCGCACTGGGGGACCTTTTAATACACCATTTAATCTGTGATGAAGAAGCTTTTATTCGTGTTTCTGATGATTCTAAATACTGGTTTGCAGGCGCAAACTAAAGAAGAATTGCAGCGACAGAAAGTGTTGCTGCAAGACCAGATTGATCTAGCAAGCGAATTACTCTTAAAGACTAAAAGTACCAAAGAAGCAAGCCTTTCGGAACTTCAAACTTTGAATCAAAAAATTGAGGCGCGCAATAAGCTCATCAGAACAATGGACCGTCAAATTCGTTCGATTGACCGTGAAGTAACGCGTAAAGCCAAAGAGATTAAGAAACTCGAAATACGTGTCGATTCTTTGAAGAGTGATTATGCGGATCTCATCAAGCTTGCACAACGTCAGCAAAAACCACGCGATCAAATACTCTTTATTCTAAGTTCAAGCAGTTTCGCCCAAGCCGCAAAGCGCATGCAATACTTCAAGGATATGGCCGCTTACCGAGAGCGACAGGTACAACAGATTGCTGTTGCTCAGGAGGCTTTAGCACGAGAGCGAGAAACGCTCATCGCTAAAAAGGCTGAAAAAATTCATACCCAAACAGCCCAAGAAGGTGAAAAACTAGCACTACAAGCGGATGCTCAGATCCAAGAGTCGACGGTGCAAAATCTACAGTCAAAAGAATCGACCCTAAAGAAAGATATTGATAAAAAGCAGCGCGAAGCCCAGCAATTAGAGCAACAAATAAAACGCATCATCGCAGAGGAAATGCGCAAAGCAAAAGAACGGGCAGAACGAAGTAGTTTAGAAAATGAAGCTAAAGAATTAGGGCTTGTTTCAGGTAAAGATTATTCAAGACGCACCTCAAATAAGGCCTTGAAAAAACTTATTGATAAAACCCGTGCGGAAAAAGGGTTAGATGTCCGAGATGATGGGCCGTCTTTTGCTATGACCCCAGAAGCCAGGGCCCTGGCAAATAGTTTTGTCTCAAACAAAGGTGCACTTCCTTGGCCTGTAGAACGTGGCATTATCACTGGGAAGTTTGGTAAACATCCACACCCGATTGTTAAAGGTGTGATTGTGGATAACCCACATATCGAGATTACGACAGAAGAAAACGCCACTGTTCGCTCGGTATTCGAAGGTGAAGTCAGTTCGGTCGTACCTATTCCTGGGGCCAATGTAATGGTCCTTGTACGTCACGGTAATTATTTCACCGTTTACAGCAATCTCATTAATGTCAAGGTGAAAGCCGGCGATATGGTCAGTCTAAAAGAGCCCATTGGGACGGCCTTTACAGATGAAGAAGGGAAGACTATGGTCCAATTAGGAATCTGGAAAGATGCCAACATTCAAGATCCTAATCCCTGGCTCGCAAAATAGAAACCAATGTCAAAAATTTACTACCTCAGCACGTGCGACACTTGTAAACGAATTATGAATCAATGGAATCTTGACGGTGTGCAATTACAAGATATCAAGCACGAATCCATCACTGAAGAACAGGTAGATGAAATGATTGCTTTGGTGGGTTCTGCCGAAGCGCTCTTTTCAAAACGTGCGAGGAAATACAAGGAATTAGGTCTTAAAGACAAAACACTGAACGATGGCGATATTCGGGCGCTTATTCTCGAAGAATACACCTTCTTGAAGCGTCCCGTGCTGATCCACGACAGTGCTATTTTCATTGGTAACAGTCCTAAGGTTGTCGCTGCTGCAGCGGCGGCACTGGTATAAAGTATGGAGACGGCCACAAGAAAAACAATACTCATTGCACACCTTGCTTTGCTCGGAGTTGCGCTCATCTACGGAGCCTCCTTTCTTATCGCAAAAAGCGCCATGCAAGGAGCCGTTCCGCCCAGAGCATTTATTCAATTTCGTGTAACGGGTGCTGCCCTTCTGTTTTGGATACTCCTTCCCGTTTCAGGAAGTGACCGCATAGGCCGTATCCCTCGAAAAGATGTGCTGAGGCTACTCATCTGTGCTGCATTCGGGGTTACCGCAAACCAATTATTTTTCTTCGAAGGATTAAAGATCACGACGCCCGTTAATGCCTCCATCATGATGGTGAGCGGTCCCATAGCGGTGCTCATCGTGGGTGCGCTTTTAGTAAAAGAACGCATTACCACTGAAAAACTCATTGGTATTTTATTAGGTGCCTTTGGGGCTTTTTGGCTCATCTATTCCGGGAACCAATTTGACCTTAGCGGCCTCTTTGGCAATGATGTTTCGCGCGGAAATGTATTCGTACTTATCAATGCCACATGCTATGCTACGTATCTCGTCCTTGTAAAACCGCTTATGTCAAAGTATAATGCACTCTTTGTCATTCGGTGGGTCTTCACTTTCGGAGTATTTCTCGTACTGCCCTTTGGCGGACCGCAAATTCCCGAAATACCGTGGGAGCTATGGACCGGGCCCATAATTGGTTCCGTGGTGTTTGTTGTTCTCGGCACCACTTTCCTCACGTATTTAGGAAACATCATTGCCCTTAAAACCCTACATCCCGCTACGGTAGGGGCCTACATCTACCTACAGCCGCTCGTTGCCAGTATACTGAGCTTCTTCTTTGGAGGCGAGCAGTGGAGCATTCATATGCTTTTTGGCGGTGCAGCAATTTTCCTTGGCGTTTATTTCGTGAGCTTTTATGGTCGAAAACGCAATGCCTAAGGTGGCTTGAGTTTCCTACCTTAGCGAAAATTTTGTTTCCATGATTCAAAGCATGACCGGTTTCGGTAAAGCCATTGGCCAATTTGCTGGCAAAAAAATCACCGTTGAAATCCGCAGTTTAAACAGTAAAGGGCTGGATTTAAACGCGCGTATTGCATCCCTATTCCGTGAAAAAGAATTGGACATCCGCAAGATTGTGGGTGCCGCATTAAACCGCGGTAAAGTCGATATCAACATATACGCAGAGGTAACCGGTATTGAAAGTGCTTCGAGCATCAATATGGAACTAGCGAAAGCGTATCTCGAACAACTGACCGTTTTAGAACGAGAAGCGGCTACCAAAGGTGATTTGATCGCTGCGGTAATGCGAATGCCTGATGTCATGAGTAGCGGGAAAACGGAAATGAGTGATGAAGAATGGACGTTTTTAAAAGGCTTACTCCATGAAGCTATAGCTGCCTTAGTAGAATTTAGAACTCAAGAAGGAGCATCTATTGCTGTAGATTACGAGGAACGACTGGCATCCATTGAAGATGCCATGAAAGGGATCGAGCCCCATGAAGGTGCACGTCTAGATGCAGTTCGCGAACGACTTATGAAGGGCCTAGAAGGTGTTGAGGTAGATTCGAACCGATTCGAACAAGAGGTGGTATTCTACATTGAAAAACTAGACATCAACGAAGAGAAAGTACGCTTAGCGAATCACATTAAATACTTCCGTGAAACCATGCAGAAGGAAAATACTGGGAAAAAATTGGGCTTTATCGCTCAAGAGATTGGTCGGGAAATAAATACTGTAGGTTCGAAAAGTAACTATGCGCCGATGCAACAGTACGTCGTTCAAATGAAAGACGAATTGGAAAAAATCAAAGAACAAATCGGGAATACACTCTAATCCGCGACCACTGCATATGAATTCTTCACAAGGTAAACTGATCATCTTTTCTGCACCCTCTGGTAGCGGGAAGTCTACGTTGGTGCAGCATCTAATAAATGAAGTTCCAGGGTTCGCTTTTAGCATCAGTGCCACTTCACGTGCTCCTCGCGGTACAGAAAAAGATGGAGTGGATTACTACTTCCTTTCTAACGAAGCGTTTCAGCAGCGTGTCGCTGAAGAGGCCTTTCTCGAATGGGAAGAAGTCTACCCTGGGATGTCCTACGGAACACTAAAAAGTGAGGTTAAAAAAAACTGGGATACCGGGAACGCAGTAGGCTTTGATATTGATGTAGTTGGCGGGAAAAATTTAAAGGCGCTTTATGGCGAGCAAGCGCTTGCCCTGTTTATTCAAGCGCCGAGCATAGAAGAATTAGAGCGTCGGCTTATTGCCCGTGGAACCGACAGCAACGATAAGATCAAACAACGTATTGAAAAAGCTTCTTGGGAAATGGACCAAGCTGCATTCTTTGACCACTGCATCATCAACGACGACCTAGACCGAGCGAAAGCAGAAGCCAAAAAATTACTGATTGAATTTTTAGCAAAGTAAGATGAAGGGTAAAATAGGCTTATTCTTTGGTACGTTTAACCCCATACATATCGGGCACCTTGCGTTGGCAGAGTTCCTCTACCGTTATACGGAATTGGACCAAATTTGCTTTGTGGTCACACCCCATAATCCCTTCAAGAAGAAATCGAATTTATTGCCAGATCGTGAGCGATTGCATCTGGTTCATTTGGCTTTAGAAGATCAAGAAGGGATGACGGTAAGCTCCATAGAATTTTCGCTGCCTCAGCCAAATTATACAGCACAAACGTTGGCCTATTTGCGCGAACAACATCCGGAAGCCCAATTCTCGCTCATCATGGGCGAAGACAATCTCCGCGGATTACACAAATGGAAAAATGTCGAGAGTATCGTTGAGGCGCATGACATCTTCGTGTACCCTCGTCATGCAAATGAAGTAGTCCCCGAAAATCCGCATTTTGAAAAGCACCCTAAAGTGACTTTTGTTCAAGCGCCGCGAATGGAAATCAGTGCAACGCTGATTAGGAAGAGTTGTAAAGAGGGAAAACCACTCCGCAACTTGCTTCCGAAAGCAGTTTTTGAGTACATTGAAGGAAGTAATCTCTTCCAATAATTCATGGCCACTTTTATCTCACGTATCGCTCTGGAATTAATCAATGGGCCGGGTATTTTGCATGAAAAACTCGTGCTTTTACCCAACCAGCGTGCAGAACTTTTCTTACGTGAAGCACTAAAGGAACACATTTCAGATACGGCCCTCTTGCCCATGTTCACTACGGTTGATCAGTTCATTGCGCAAGCGGCGAATCTCGTGGTGGTCGAGCCTTTGGCCCTAATGGTACGTCTGTTTGATTGCTATGAACGTACTCGTGCACAAGCTTTACCACAAGGTACAAGCGAAGGCTTAGGTGGTTTTTTAAACTGGGGACAAACACTCTTGTCCGATTTCGGCGAAATTGATCGCTACCTCCTGAATCCAGCGCATGTATTGGGCGATTTATACAACGTTCAAAAATTGGCCGAATGGGATTTAGAACCGGGTGAAGAAACCGCCTTAATGCGTCGGTATTCCGATTTCATCGCACTGCTTCCTGCAACGTATGAGAACTTTACTTCCTCCTTGCTCGAAGATGGCGAGGCCTACAGCGGATTGGCCGCGCGTCACCTCGCGTCACATCCGGAGAGTACGGCTGCTTATCTCAGCAAGAATGGTGTTAAGCACGTGCTCATTGCGGGGCTAAACGCACTGAATACAGCAGAATTGAGCATTATTCAATCTGTTCGCGAGGAGTGCCCTACGCGGACGCTTTGGGATTTAGACTCCCATTACTTTAACGATCCGTTGCACGAAGCAGGTCATTTTCTTCGCGGACACGTTCAACGCCAGAAAACATTTGGAAAAGATGTACCTACTACGAAGGGAGTAGCGAGTGAATGGAAAACGATTTCCAAGCACATCCATCCCGTCGGGGCCAGTCAATATACGGGTCAAGCTAAAGCGGTCGCTGGGGCGCTAGAAGACCTCAGAAAATCGGGCATTGCACCCAAGGATATCGCCGTTATTCTTGCCGACGAATCGCTCTTGAATCCTGTGCTCAGTTTCTTACCGGAGGCCTACGATAAAGTAAACATTACCATGGGGTATCCACTGGATCAAACGGCTTTAGCCGGTACGGTACGGTTATGGATTTCGGTCATAGAATATGCCTTGAAAAATCAACGCAAAGCGGGAAAATGGACCTTTTACTACCGCTCCTTGTGCGCTTTATTTACCGACCCGCTATTCAACAAATACTGGAGCGGACCGGTAGGAGAAAGTCCGCTTGAATGGAATACAGAGATTGTGAAGGCCAACCGAGTATTCACGAGTGCATCCGAATGGGTCCGCCGGAGTTCTGAAGGTTCTGAAAGCTATGCAGGTCTCTTTGAAGCGCAAGATCCTAAAGGCTGGATTACCGCTTTACAGAACTGGCTGAAGCACGTCGGCCGTGCAGAGACACAAGATCCTATTATTCAAAACACCGCCTACCATATACATACGCTATTAGCGCAATTAACACGAACGCTTACCATTGAAGTAGAGCCGCTAGTGCTTTTAAAACTCATCAAGCAGCAGCTTCGAAGTGGAACGGTTGATTTTGTGGGTGAACCCCTTGAAGGACTGCAAATCATGGGAATCCTCGAAAGCAGAACCTTAGATTTCAAAAACGTCATTCTGGCTGGTGTAAACGAAGGTATTCTGCCGGCAGGGCGCAGATTTAATTCACTTCTTCCGTACGATATTAAGCGAAATTATGGCCTGCCTACCTATGAAGAGAAAGATGCCGTTTATGCCTACCATTTCTATAGAATTCAGCAGCGCTGTCTTTCATCGACCATTACATTCAATACGGACAGTGAAGCCATGGGGGGCGGTGAACCCAGTCGTTTTTTGGTCCAATTAGAAAACGAGCTCCAAAACACCGCATGCACCGTACATCCGCGTACCTTCCTTCAAGGACCCGTCGCACCAAACTCTATGGAACAACTGTTCTCAGCGGAAAAAACGCTGTCTGTTGTTCAAGCTTTTGAAGCATGGATGGCGCGCGGAATCAGTGCCTCTTCACTCAATGAACTAACAAGCATGCCCGACCGATTCTATCAAAAACGATTGATCCGCGTCAAAGAAGAAGATGAGGTTGAGGAACAGGTCAGTGCCATGGTTATGGGTAATCTTATACATAAAGGCCTAGAAAAAGTATACGAACCCCATGTCGGTAAATCCCTTAAGCAAATTGACGTAGAGCTGTGGACAGAGCAGGCGTATAAGGCCGGTTTTAACTATTTGATCGAAGTGGAACGGTACTCAAAAAACGCATTGACCCAGGGTCGAAATTTACTGACCCTTGAGATTTGTAAAAAAATGATCCGCCAATTCTTACAATACGACGCACGCCGTGCAGCACAAGGTACACTCATCTTAAAGGGAGTAGAAACGAAATTGGACTTTGAAATGCAGCACCCTACCCTAAAACTCCCGATGAAGTTTACCGGTGTGGTTGACCGACTAGAAGTGTATGACAATGCCTTCATCATTTGGGATTACAAAAGTGGTGCAATTGGGCAGAGTGACCTCAGCCTATCCGGACTAGGCGATCTCTGGAAGGGCAGTAAGGGAAAGCCTTTACAGATCCTTCTGTACGCGTGGTTGCTCTGGAAAAAAGAACTGGTAACGCATCCCTTCCCTTGGCATTCAGGTATGTTTAAGCTACAAAGTGGGCAACCGGAACACCTGCTTCGCGGTGCGGCACTGGGTAAATCCAATGATATTACGGAAGCGCTGCTCTTCGACTTCGAGCAGGCCCTATGTGATTACCTCTCGGAGGTACACAGCAATGGGTTGCCCTTCGTGGAGATACCAAGGTATGAATTCAATTAATCAGCGACCATGACTCCACTACAACGAATACCCACTGCAGAAGATTTAAAGGCCGCACAGGATCGAATCGCTCCTTACATTCATAGAACTCCCGTTTTTCAATCTCAGAAATTTAACGACCGTGTTGAAAGCGACTGCGTATTCAAAGGCGAACACCTACAAAAAACCGGTGCGTTCAAAGCTCGAGGCGCGATGAATGCTGTACTGGTTCATAAAGAACATGCAAAAGGAAGAGGGTTTGTAACGCACAGCTCCGGCAATCACGGGGCAGCTTTGGCCTGGGCTGCAACAAATATTGGTGAAAAAGCACACATCATTATGCCCAGCAACGCCCCGAAGGCGAAAATTGAAGCTGTGCGGAGCTATGGTGGAATCATCGAATTCTGCACCCCTACTTTAGTGGCACGTGAACAAACAGCGAAAGCGGTGGAAGAAAAAGAGGGCGCTTTTTTCATACACCCCTACGACAACTATGATATTATCGCTGGACAGGCAACGGCGACAATGGAATTGCTCGATGAACATCCCGATCTAGAATACCTCTTTGTGCCTGTTGGCGGCGGCGGGTTACTGTCCGGGGCGGCTCTTGCAAATGCCTACTTTGGCTCAGCGAAGCTTATAGGATGTG
>Ga0206128_1000200_pt1 | contig 74285 bp, 78 predicted proteins | sample Helgoland_Spring_7_FD_148601 | JGI IMG/M metagenome (GOLD analysis project Ga0206128, IMG submission 148601) | Pelagic subsurface seawater microbial communities from Kabeltonne, Helgoland, North Sea - Helgoland_Spring_Bloom_20160426_1 | ecosystem: Environmental > Aquatic > Marine > Epipelagic ... | reverse complement strand
CCTTACCCGGGTACCTCTCCTGTGGATATTGAAAAACTGGTTACCCGTCCGCTTGAAAAAGAAGTAGGCTCGATATCAGGAATTGACCGAATCACCTCTACTTCTGTAGAAGGTTATTCAACTATTATGGTTGAATTCGATTTCAGTATTACCCCAGAACAAGCTTTGAGAAAAGTGAAAGACAAGGTTGATATTGCAAAAGGAGATCAAGATTTCCCACAAGATTTACCGGCAGATCCGAACGTCTTCGAAATGAATCTTTCCGAACTCACTCCTATTATGAACATCAACTTATCTGGAGACTTCAGCATTGATCAATTGAACGATTATGCCGAGATTCTTGAAGACAGAATTGAAAAGCTTAGCGAGATCACTGAAGTTGACATTAGAGGCGTTCAGGATAAAGAAATGAAGGTAAATGTTGACTTATTTAAGCTTCAAGCCAACAAATTAAGTTTCAATGACATCGCTGGTGCTATCAACAATGAAAACCTCACGATAAGTGCTGGTAATATTTTAGAGGGCGACATTAGAAGATCTGTTCGTGTGATTGGTGAAATAGAGAATGCTGCAGATCTGGGTAATGTCATCGTAAAGCAAGAAAATCAAGACATCGTCTATTTAAGAGACATTGCTGAGGTGGTTTTTGAAGAAAAAGAAGCTGAAAGTTATGCTCGTGAATACGAGAAGCCGGTGGTGATGGTTGATGTGAAGAAACGTGCTGGTGAAAACTTGATCGAAGCTTCCGACAATATTGCTAAAATATTAGCCGCGGCTAAGGAGAATGACTTTCCAGAAAACTTAGACATAAGTGTAACAGGGGATCAGTCAAAGCAAACTCGAACTCAAGTGAGCGAACTTGAAAACTCGATCATTTTCGGAATGCTACTCGTCATTCTTGTCCTTTTATTTTTCTTAGGATTAAGGAATGCATTGTTTGTTGGGGTGGCTATTCCGCTTTCCATGTTCATTTCGTTTTTCATCCTCAGCTTGACTGGCGTAACGCTGAACATGATGGTGCTTTTCGCATTAGTTTTAGCCCTAGGAATGTTGGTTGATAATGGTATTGTAGTGGTAGAAAACGTTTATCGATTGATGAGCGAAGGATCAAGTGCTTATGATGCTGCAAAATATGGAGTGGGAGAAGTGGCGTGGCCAATTATTGCCTCGACTGCAACAACACTTGCGGCCTTCTTACCATTGATGATTTGGCCAGGGTTGATGGGCGAGTTTATGTTCTACCTTCCTTTTACATTGATTATCGTATTGGGCTCTTCTCTCTTTGTGGCTTTGGTGATCAATCCTGTTTTAACCATGCTTTACATGCGGGTAGAAGAACCTGAGATGGCAGCCAAAAGAGCCATCACAATTGGATCAATCACTATGCTTCTCGGCTTTCTTGTTTCGTTCGGAATAACTTGGTTGGGCAACCTTCTTATTTTCTTAGGCGCAATGGTTATTATAACCAAGTTCCTATTGACGCCTGCCACGAATAAATTCCAAAGAGTAGTGCTTCCGTATTTGGAGCGAGTCTATGAAAAAACGTTGGCTGTGACCTTTAAAGGTAAACGACCATTAGGATTGTTTTTTGGATCAATCGGCCTTTTGGTTTTTTCAGGCATCTTGTTATGGCTGTTTATGCCGAAAGTGGTTTTCTTTCCAGCAAACATGCCTAACTACGTGAACGTTTTCTTAGAAGGACCCATCGGAACTGATATAGAAGTTATAAATAAAACAACCAAAGAATTAGAAGAAAAGTTAATCGACTATGCATCTCAGTATGAAGTTGTCACAGAAGAAAACGGCATCTCTTATCGGAACAATTTTCTAATCGAATCAATAATTGCACAAGTTGGGGCTGGCACTTCTGATCCGAATGAAGGGCCTTCTATGGCAGCAACTCCTCACAAAGCACGAATAACGGTGTCTTTCGTTCAATTCCAATACAGACGTGGTGTGAGCACTAATCAAGTAATGGATGAAATACGCGAATTGGTAGGAGATGCACCAGGTGTTCAAATTACAGTAGATAAAGATCCGGGTGGACCACCGCAAAAAAAGGCTATTAACATCGAGGTTAGCGGAGACGACTACGATCTCCTTTTGGCTGAAGCCGAAAACATCAAGGAATTTGTGAATTCGCAAAACATCCCGGGTATCGAAGAGTTGAAGCTGGATGTGCAAATGGGGAAACCAGAAATGCCATTGGAAATCAATCGTTCGAAAGCGCGAAGACTAAACGTTTCAACGGGGCAAATCGGATCTACTTTGAGAAATTCTCTTTTTGGAATGGAAGTAAGCTCATTCAAAGAAGGAGAAGACGAATATCCAATCATGATTCGCCTGCAAGACAAGTATCGATATGACAAGGATGCCTTGATGAATCAGCAGATAACATTCCGCGATCAGTCGAATGGTCAAATTCAACAAGTGCCAATATCTGCCGTTGCCACCGCTAGCAATTCTACCACATTTAGCGCTGTAAAGCGTAAAGGTCAAACTCGATTGATTACAATTTCATCCAATGTATTGGAAAGTGATAATCCGAACGAAGTTGTCGCACAAATAAAAGAGGCGTTAGACCTTTATGATACTCCAGAGGGAGTGGGCGTTAAGTTCACAGGACAGCAAGAAGACCAAGAAAAGGAGATGGCCTTTTTAAGTACTGCTCTATTGGTCGCTGTATTCTTGATTTTTCTAATCTTAGTTGCTCAATTTAACTCAGCCTTGACGCCATTCATAATTGTTGGTTCGGTTGTATTGAGTTTGATAGGGGTGTTCCTTGGACTAGTTATATTTCAGATGGACTTCGTGATCATCATGACCATGATCGGCATCATTTCTCTAGCAGGGATTGTGGTAAATAATGCCATCGTATTGATTGATTACACCAAGTTGATCATCGACCGTAGAATGAGTGAAATGGATCTACCTGAAAACTCTAAGCTTCCCATTCCTGTGCTCATAGACTGCATGATCGAAGGCGGTAAAAAACGTCTACGACCAGTATTATTAACGGCAATCACAACGGTATTAGGATTAGTTCCACTTGCCATTGGTTTGAACATCGATTTTATTGGTTTACTTAATGGAACTGGAGCCAACGTTTATGTTGGTGGAGACAATGTTGTATTCTGGGGACCAATGAGCTGGACTATCATATTCGGATTAACATTCGCTACGTTCTTAACCTTGGTTGTTGTTCCGATAATGTATTACTTAAAAACCCGTTTAGCCTATAAGTTGGCTGGCGATAAAGAATTGCACATCTAGATAAAAGATTTTCATAGGTAGTAGGTTGGTTGAAGGTGTTTTTGTGTTATCCAAAGCACCTTCTTCTTTTAAACCAGTTTTAGCAGTAATTGAAATGTTAAGAATCCAAACATGAATGCGGCTTTCTTCAGCGCGCTGTGGCATTTACTTATTTTTGTGTTCTTATAATTTCAAGCAAATGAAGCTCAGGTTCTTAACATTCCTCGTTATTTTACTCTCAGCGCTTTCGAGTATTGGGCAAGTATACAATCCGGTAAAGTGGTCATTTGACTATTCCCTTGAAGGTGATGAGCATGCCATATTAAAATTCACTGCGAACATTGAACAAGGATGGCATGTCTACGCTACCCAATTAGAAAGCGATATGGGCCCCATTCCCACTGAGATTGTCTTTGGCGATATCAATGGAGCAGAGTTAGTTGGGAAAATCAAAGAACCTAAACCACATAAAGAATACGATCCAAATTTTGAAATGGAGCTTTCTTGGTTTGAGACCAAAGTCACGATCAGTCAAAAAGTAAAGTTAACGGCACCAATGGCCACCGTCAAAGGTGAGTTGACCTATATGACTTGTGATGATACCAAGTGTCTTCCACCAGAATACATTGATTTCAATTTTGAAATAGAAGCTGCTCTTAAGCCGAACACTGCTGCAACGCCTATTGCTAAATCTCCTGCAGAAACTAAAATACCAACATCAGAATTAGAACCTACCGCAACCGACCAAAATGACGTTTTTGACAACAGCGCTGAGAGAAAGTCTGAAATATTGGACCCCGTTGATTGGACCATTTCGCTTAAAAAGAAAGATGAGGAAGTTTTCACAATAGTTGCGACTGCAACTATTGAAGAGCACTGGCATGTCTATTCAAAAGATTTGCCCAGTGATGACGGCCCGGCAGCTACCGAATTAAATTTCATTTCCGGTTCCTTTGAAAAAGTAGGCGAGTTGAGAGAAATCGGTGACCTGATTCAGGTCTATGATCCCAATTTCATGATGGACCTGAATTATTTCAGCCATGAGCTAGTTTTGGAACAGGACTTCAAGATCAATGGATCTGAGAATATTGTTGGAGAAGTTTATTTCATGACCTGTGATGAAGAAAAATGCTTACCACCAGAATCCATAGAATTTGAAGTAGATGCAGCAACAGCTACACTTGCTGGGGAACAAGCAGTTCCAGAAAACCTTGAAGGAAATATTATTGATGAAGAAAAATCAACTGAATCAGATGGCGGATCAAGCCTTTGGGGAATATTCTTTCTAAGTTTCTTAGGTGGATTTGCTGCATTACTAACACCTTGTGTTTTCCCAATGATTCCGATGACGGTGAGCTTCTTTACGAAGCAATCTAAAACGAAAGCCAAAGGAATTAGCAACGCAATTATTTATGGGCTTTTCATCATTGGCATATATACATTGCTTGGATTTGCAGTCACCGTTATCTTCGGTGCTGATGCGTTGAATGCGCTATCAACCAATGTTTGGTTTAACCTTTCCTTTTTCTTTTTACTAATCATCTTCGCTATTTCTTTCTTAGGCGCCTTCGAAATCACCTTGCCCTCTTCCTTCGTAAATAAGGTTGATCAGCAATCGGATAAAGGTGGTTTGATCGGAATATTCTTCATGGCATTTACATTGACTCTTGTTTCATTCAGCTGCACGGGTCCCATCATAGGAACATTATTAGTTGAAGCTGCCGTTAATGGTGGAGTAGCGGGTCCATTGGTCGGAATGGGAGGTTTCTCACTCGCATTAGCGTTACCATTTGGTTTATTCGCTGCTTTCCCTGGATGGTTAAATTCTTTGCCAAAATCAGGAGGCTGGTTAAACTCAGTGAAAGTTGTTCTTGGCTTTTTAGAAATTGGATTAGCATTTAAATTCTTGTCAAATGCTGACTTAGTAGTTCAAGCAGGCCTTCTTCAAAGAGAGGTTTTCATTGCCATTTGGATTGCTGTTTCAGCCATGATCACCCTCTACCTTTTGGGTTTTATTACCATGCCTCATGACTCACCTTTAGATCGCCTTTCTGTGCCTAGATCATTATTGGCAACGACCTTCCTCATGTTTACAATTTATCTCATTCCTGGCCTTTGGGGTGCTCCCTTAAAATTGATCAGTGGTTTTCCACCACCCATGTTTTACAGCGAAGCTCCGAATGGATTTGGTGGAGGTGGTGGAAATGTATCTCACATTAATGCCACAAATGGAAACATACCAGATGGCGCTGACCCAGGTCACTGTCCGCATAATTTAAACTGCTTCCACGACTATGAGATGGGATTGGCATACGCCAAACAAGTGAACAAACCTGTTCTATTAGACTTTACAGGATGGGCATGTGTTAATTGCAGAAAAATGGAAGAAACCGTTTGGAGCGATCCGCGTGTTTTAGAAATGCTTTCTAATGACTTTGTGCTTATTTCCTTGTATGTCGATGAAAAAACAGCCCTTCCAAAAGAAGAGCAGTACGTATCTGATGAAACCGGTAAAAAAGTAAAGACAATAGGAAACAAATGGGCAGATTTTCAAATCAAGCATTTCAAATCAAACTCTCAGCCACAGTATGTTGTCGTAGGTCATGAGAATCTTGATGCATTGAACGGCACAGCTGCTTATGACCCAGATATAGAGAAGTATATTCATTGGTTAGAAGCTGGAAAAGCTGCCTTTTCGAAATAATACTATTTGCAATATTGGGCTGAGCTTTAGTACTTTGCATGCATAAACGGATTTATGCTTGTAAAAACCTACGGAAGTGCTGTTCACGGTGTTGATGCCACCACCATTACTGTTGAAGTAAATATCGACAAGGGAATCAATTTTTCTTTGGTTGGGCTTCCTGATAGTGCTGTAAAAGAAAGTCAACATCGGATTGATGCTGCTTTGAATAATACAGGATACAAAATTCCAGGAAAGAAGATTACGATTAACATGGCGCCTGCGGATATTCGCAAAGAAGGCTCTTCTTATGACCTCACGATCGCCATGGGAATTTTGGCTGCTTCTGAACAAATCAGTTCAGATGATATAAGCGAATACATCATTATGGGAGAGCTGGCCCTTGATGGAGAGTTAAGACCTATCAAAGGAGTGCTTCCTATCGCTATTCAAGCAAGAAAAGAAGGCTTCAAAGGCTTTATTCTTCCTGAAAAAAATGCACTGGAAGCTGCTATAGTAAATGATTTTGAAGTTCTTGGGGTAACCCATATTAAAGATGTAATCGATCATTTCGAAGGGAAGAAAAAAATCATTCCCACATTCTTAGATACCAGAGAAGAATTCTACAATCGACTCAATGATTTTGAAGTTGACTTTAGTGACGTAAAAGGCCAAGAAAACATCAAACGCTCTCTTGAAATAGCTGCGTCAGGTGGACACAATGTTATTCTGATTGGTCCGCCAGGAGCTGGGAAAACCATGCTAGCAAAAAGGCTTCCAACGATTCTGCCTCCAATGACTTTGCAAGAAGCATTAGAAACAACAAAAATCCACTCTGTGGCAGGGAAAACAAGCGACTCAAACGGGCTCATCACTGTCCGTCCGTATCGATCCCCACATCACACTATCAGTGATGTAGCGCTGGTTGGAGGCGGAGGCTTTCCTCAACCAGGCGAAATTTCATTGGCTCACAATGGCGTATTATTCTTAGATGAATTACCAGAATTCAAGCGCTCCGTATTAGAAGTAATGCGACAACCTATGGAGGAGCGAAAAGTGACAATTTCACGCGCGCGATTTTCCGTTGATTACCCTACTTCATTCATGTTGGTCGCTTCGATGAATCCTTGTCCTTGTGGATATTACAATCACCCCGAAAAAGATTGCGTTTGTGCGCCAGGAGTGGTGCAGAAATATTTGAATAAGATTAGCGGTCCGCTGCTTGACAGAATCGACATCCATATCGAAGTGACACCTGTCAACTTTGATGAATTGTCAGATAAACGCCCGGCTGAGTTAAGTGAAATTGTGCGTGAGCGTGTTATGAGCGCCCGCAATATTCAGACGGAGCGATTCAAAGAGTTCGAAGGTGTTTATAGCAATGCTCAAATGACAAAGAAAATGATTGCGACCTATTGTGAAATTGATACTGCCGGCCAGGCGCTTTTAAAACGAGCTATGGAGCGACTGGGACTCTCGGCTAGAGCTTACGACCGAATTTTAAAGGTTTCAAGAACCATTGCTGATCTTGGGGCTTCTGAAAAAATCAAGCCTGAACATTTGGCGGAAGCCATTCAATTTCGAAGTTTAGATCGAGAAAGCTGGGCTGGCTGAAAGCATAGGAATAAACCAGTAGTTAAGAGTTAGATTATTTGCCCAATTGACCCTATTTTCTTTAATCAAAACAGCTCAGTTGAAATAAAGCAAACTCCGAACGAAACCTTAGGCACGAACAAACGTATAAGTCACCCCTTCATTTGAACGAGTAAACTACTGATAATATGAAACGATTTTTAACTGCTTTTTTCGTGTCTATTATTTTCCTTTTTCAGGGGATTAATATGAACGCACAATGCATTGCAACAGTTGCAGCAGGAAACCTAAGCGCAAGCGGTGGTTTTGTTGGATAACAGACAATTTTAAGCTGCAATTTTCCTGGAGATTATGCAACAGTAAGCCTTCCCGCTGGGATTTGGAGGTTTGAAACGAGCGTAGCAACAGATTTTTTGACTATTTCAACTCTTTCAAATACAGTAATTGATTCTGGCACTTCCTCTGCACTAATTGGGCTTCTCGCTCCTCAAACTGTGAGAATGCACATTTTCTCTAATGATGCCTGCAGCACAGCACCTCCAGGTTGCCGCATATCATATGTGACGGAAGAAGCCATCCCCACTCCTATAATCTCAGCCAATGATACATTTATTTGCGATGGATTTGGCCCTGTTACCTTGACTGTCTCAAATCCCTTTGGAGATCAAACTTATTGGTATACCGGGTCCTGTGGATCAACACCCATAGATTCTGGCGCCAGCATTGTTGTTCCAATTACTTCAACAACCACTTACTATGCCGCCAACTATTACAATAATTCATTGTCTCCTTGCGGTTCTCTAGTGGTCAATATCGTCTCAAACCCAATAGTGTCTTTTACATCTGTTCAAGATGTTTTATGTTTTGGCGATTCTACAGGAACAATTACAGCATCGTCCTCAGCAGGAACAGCTCCTTTCACGTATTCATGGTCAAACGGCATGACCGGAGCTATGATCGACACTATAGATACGGGTAATTATTCGGTAACCGTCTCGGATATTTATGGTTGTATAGGTCAATCCTCAACAACTATAAACGAACCAACTGCCCTTGCCGCGAGTACAAGTATTCTAGCTATTCCAGCGTGCGCTGGTCAAGCCACAGGTTCTATCGAGGTGGTGCCCAGTGGAGGCTTTGGCTCGTACACCTATTCTTGGTCTAATAACGATAAGAGAGCTATAGCCGACAGCTTAGATGCCGGTCCTCATCAAGTCACGATTACAGATGACAATGGTTGTGAATTGGTTGCAATTGATACAATTGTAGCCCCAGAGGTTGTGATAATATCTCTAGTAAGCATTGTTGATTCTGTGCTATGCTTTGGAGATGAAACAGGAGAAATTGTGTTAACCGCAGAGGGAGGATTAGGGCAGCTAGACTTTCTTTAGTCAAATTCATCAACAGACACTTTAATTTCTGGAGTTGGCGCGGGCGTCTACTCTGCTAGGGTCACCGACCAAAATGGATGTAACGATATCTATACTGACACCATTTATAGTCCAAATGAGTTACTTGTCGCTCTAACAATAACAGACGCTACCTGCCATGATTCCGGTGATGGCGAGATTGAAGCCCTGAGCACAGGTGGAACCTCTCCCTTTTTATTTTCTTGGTCAACTAGCGAAACAACCAGTCAAATTAATGCATTAGATACAGGTTTATATTTCATTACCGTTACAGATAACAATGGCTGTGTAGCTGAAGCAAACGGAAGTGTTGATTTCACTAATCCTGACCCTACAATTTTATTCGACAGTGCCTATGCACTTTGCGCTGGTGGTGAAGTTTCACTTGACGCTCAAAACTCTGGATCGACTTTTAACTGGTCAACAGGATAAACAACGCAGATTATCAATGTCACTGCGACTGGAACCTATTCAGCAGAGGTCACCAGCGCAGATGGATGTTCTTCAGAGGCACAGACAGAAGTTTACGAAGATGATTGCTTGGGTGTTGATGAACATGCTTTAAATGGTTAGATTGTACTTTACCCTAACCCAACACAAGGCTTCTTAAATGTTGTAGTTGATGTGGTTGGCTCTCGTCAAATTAACTATACCGTATTCAGCATAGAGGGACGCCCAATACTCAATGATCGAGTTAACCTCACAAATGGACGTGCTCAAGCAGAGCTAGACCTTAATAATTATAGTGCTGGAGTTTACTTTATTACGTTCGAGATCGATGGGAAAACACAGACTCAGCGATTTATTCTTGAATAAAACTCTGCATAATTACATATTGAAAAGAGCCCATTCATTTGGGCTTTTTTATTGCTGTCCATAAAATAACGGAGTTCCCTAAATTCGCCCCCATGATCAAAGGCAAAAAAGTAGTAGTGGTGATGCCGGCATATAATGCTGAACTCACGTTGAAAACCACCTATGATGAAATTCCATTCGATATCGTTGACGATGTTGTTTTGGTTGATGATAAAAGTTCAGATCGAACATCCGAACTAGCCAAAGAAATCGGGATTAAGCATGTGATTACCCACGAAAAAAATACGGGATATGGAGGCAATCAAAAGTCTTGCTACAGAAAAGCTTTAGAGCTAGATGCTGATATCACCATCATGGTTCATCCTGATTATCAATACACTCCTCTGCTAATTCCTGCAATGGCTGATATGATCGCCAGCGGACTGTACGACAGCGTTTTAGCAAGCCGTATATTAGGAAAAGGGGCGTTAAGAGGAGGGATGCCAATGTATAAGTACGTTGCAAATCGCTTTCTCACTCTTACTCAAAACATCCTTATCGGCCAGAAATTAAGTGAATACCATACAGGTTACCGCGCATTTTCAAAATCAATCCTTGAGACCATTGACTTCGAAGCCAATTCTGATGACTTTGTATTTGATAATCAAATGATTTGTCAAATATTTCATGCGGGATTTGATATCGCAGAGGTTACCTGTCCTACCAAGTATTTCGAGGAAGCATCTTCAATCAACTTCTCTCGAAGCACAACATACGGACTTGGTGTTTTAAAAACTTCTGTCCAATATTGGGCAAGTAAAAAAGGCCTTGGTAGCAATAAGATATTTCGGGTAAAGAAATGAGAAGCACACTAGCCCGAACTCAAGTTTTCATTGCCCTGCTTATAGGTTGGATAATTTTCGGTGCTATCGTTATTTCATTTACTGATAAAGAACCGTTGCATCTTTACCTCAACAATTTTAATCACCCATACTTTGATGTGTTTTTCAAGTATGGAACGCATCTAGGTGATGGTATTTTTGCAGCAATTATCGTTGCTCTAGGATTCATTTATAGAATTCGTTTTGGTGTTATCGGATTACTCGGATTACTAAGCTCATCAATTATCACTCAATTTTTGAAGCGGCAGGTCTTTGATGACCAACTGCGTTTTTCAAAAGTTTTTGAGCAAATGGCAGATTTGCATTTTATTGATGGCGTAAACCTTCACTCCAATTTTTCATTTCCTTCCGGTCATTCAACTGCGGCTTTTAGCACCTTCTTTTTTCTTGCGCTCATTGCCCGCAAGCCTATCCTCCAAGTTATGCTCTTTTCTGTGGGACTTCTAGTAGCCTTTAGTCGGGTGTATATCAGTCAGCATTTCTTTGAGGATATTTACGTTGGAGGCATAATCGGTGCATCATTCACCTTTTTAGCTTCTGTACTCCTCATAGATATGTCTTGGGGAGAAAAGGGATTTGTAGAGCTTTTTGACACTATAAAATGAGATGGAAAAATGAAATAGGGCTTCTCGTATTGAGTATGATTCTCTTCCTTCCTTTTCTGGGTTCAGTGCATTTATTTGATTGGGACGAAATCAACTTTGCTGAAAGTGCTAGAGAAATGCTCATCACTCAAAACTGGTTTCAAGTACAGATCAATTTTGAGCCGTTCTGGGAAAAACCTCCGCTTTTCTTTTGGAAAAAAGTGCTTTCAATGAAGCTATTCGGAATCAACGAATATGCAGCTCGTTTCCCCAATGCAGTAGCTGGAATAATCGCTATTCAGGTAATGTATGCAATAGGTAAAAAATGGCATGGCACTTCGTTCGGAATGATTTGGAGTTTACTTTACTTGGGTAGCTTTCTTCCGCACTTATACTTTAAATCAGGAATCATTGATCCTTGGTTCAATCTATTCATCTTTCTATCTATTTATTTTCTCTATTTAACCATTGAACACGGTCAAAACAAGCAACATCAGAATGCTGCGCTTGCGGGAGTTTTTAGTGGATTGGCAATACTTACAAAAGGCCCGGTGGGCTTTTTATTACTGCTTTTGACATTCTTGGTTTGGTGGGTTTTTAACCGCTTCAAAAAGCCTGCAAAGCTTTCCGCAATACTTCTTTTTGCCTCTTCAACGGCCATTGTCAGCTCATTTTGGTTTGGCTATGAAACCTTAACCAATGGTCCTTGGTTTTTAGTAGAGTTCTTTAATTATCAATTGGACCTTTTTTTGCATCCAGTAGCAGGCCATAAACAACCCTTTTTCTATCACTTCTTGGTGGTTTTATTAGGCTGTTTCCCTTTGTCTGTATTGGCTCTTCCGGCATTCAGCAAAAGGTTCAACGGAGATTCATTTCATCTTTCACGATGGATGAAATACCTGTTCTGGGTTGTTATGATTCTATTCACCCTTGTTACGACCAAGATTGTGCACTACAGTTCAATGGCCTACATACCTCTCTCCTATTTAGCCGCTCTGGTTGTGTATAAACTCATTAAAGACCGTAACCGACTTCCCAATTGGCAAAACATTTGGTTGCTTATTCAAGGCAGTATTCTAGCAATAGCCAAAGGTGCAGTTCCTATTGCGCTAATGACAAAAGCACGATGGTCCTCGATGATTCAAGATGAATTTGCACAGGGTAATCTTTCCGTTCCAGTTGATGCAGCTGGATGGGAATGGATTGTTGGCTTGCTGTATCTGATTTTGGTAGTCTATTGCTTTATGGAACTCCGAACGAATCTTCGAAAAGGAATTTCTATACTGCTTATTGGCACTGCGATTGTACTGTTCTCAACGATGCGCTTGGTTGTTCCTATGATTGAATCTATAAGTCAGCGATCAGCAATTGAGTTTTTCAAACGTCAGCAAGGAAAGGATGTTTACCTGAAAACATACGGATACAAGAGCTACGCTCACTATTTCTATGGCCGCATCCAGCCCGAAAACACTCATAATATGCAAGATCAAAAATTGACACTTTCTGATAAGCCAATCATGATTTCATGTAAAGTGAATAAGGAAGAAAAATTCAAGGCACAATATCCCAATGCATTGCGACTTTCCTCAAAAGGAGGGTTTGTCTTTTATACCATTGAAAACTAAGGCACAAAAAAAGGCGAGCCTCGCAGCCCGCCTTTCCTATTCTTTAATCAGATTTAATCTTCAATCACACTTAGTATCTCCCAAAAACCCTGCTCAACTTTTTGCTCAGCAGCTTTGAACTTGACTACCTGTGTTTCTCCTGTTTTTAAATCGCGGACCTCAACCTTATCATTTCTGCCAGGCTTCTTTACAACCTTAACCGGTTCTTTTTTTGCTTCTGACCGTTGACCCCCGTTGGTCGAAACATTTGAAGCTTGATTAGGATTTAACGTGGAATCGTTTCTTGTAGCAGAAACTTTCTCGAGCGATGGATCAGCTTGTCTTCCTGGAGTTGCATGTGCCTCATTAGCCTGCTGACTCGGCAGATTTGCTCTGAACAAGAAGCTTACTATATCTCTATTAATTTTTTCCATCAGTTTTTCGAACAACCCGAAAGACTCAAACTTGTAAATCAACAATGGGTCTTTTTGCTCATATCGGGCATTCTGAACTGATTGTCTCAAGTCGTCCATCTCTCTTAGGTGCTCCTTCCAGTGAAGATCTATCATGGCGAGAGTAGTTGCCTTCTCAAGTTCCAATCTAATATTTCTTCCTTCTTTAGCTAAAGCATCCTCCATGTTCACGACAAGAGGCAGTGCCTTCTTGCCATCAGTTAATGGAATTTCAATATTCTTATACTGCTCACCTTGCGTGCTATGTACACGTTGAATAACCGGTAAAGCCATTTGAGAAATAAGAGTAGTTTTCTTTACATAGTGCTCCAAAGCCTTTGAAAAAACCAAATCTGTCAATTCTTCTGATGAACGCTCTAAGAACTCATCCATTGAGACTGGACTTTGTATCGTCAGCGTTGTGAAGAGCTCCATTTCAAAGCCCTCAAAATCTCTTGAATCTTGAAACTCAGCGACTATTGCAGCGCATGTATCGTTGATGGCATTTGCCGTCTCCACACCCATTCGCTCACCGTATAATGCATACCTTCTCTTCTTGTAAATCACTTCTCGTTGAGAATTCATTACATCATCATATTCCAGTAAGTTTTTACGAATACCAAAATTGTTCTCTTCTACTTTTTTCTGAGCTCTCTCGATACTCTTACTCACCATACTATGCTGAATAACTTCGCCTTCCTCAAGGCCCATTCTGTCCATTAGTTTGGCAATTCGCTCAGAACCGAACAATCGCATCAAGTTGTCCTCTAAAGAAACAAAGAACTGTGAAGCTCCTGGATCTCCTTGTCGACCAGATCTACCTCTTAATTGACGGTCAACACGTCTAGACTCATGTCTTTCAGTACCAATGATAGCCAGTCCACCAGCTTCCTTAACTCCTTCTCTTAGCTTGATATCCGTTCCACGACCGGCCATATTCGTAGCAATCGTTACAGTTCCAGCCCTACCTGCTTCAGCCACGACATCAGCTTCCTTCTGGTGAAGCTTAGCATTCAATACTTGGTGAGGGATTTTTCGCATTTTAAGCATTCGACTCAACAATTCTGAAATCTCTACTGAGGTAGTACCAACCAATATTGGCTTTCCTTCATTTCGTTGCTTTTCAACTTCATCAATTACAGCGTTATACTTCTCACGAGCCGTCTTGAACACTAGGTCTTCTTGGTCTTTTCTTTGAATTGGTCTGTTAGTAGGAATAACAACCACATCCAACTTATAAATCTCCCAGAATTCCCCCGCTTCAGTTTCAGCAGTACCCGTCATACCTGACAATTTACTGTACATCCTGAAATAATTCTGAAGAGTAACAGTAGCATAGGTCTGTGTAGCCGCTTCAACTTTTACATTCTCTTTCGTTTCGATTGCTTGGTGAAGGCCGTCAGAATAGCGTCTGCCATCCATAACTCGACCGGTCTGTTCGTCAACAATCTTGACTTTGCCGTCCATTACAACATACTCAACATCAATCTCAAATAACGCATAAGCCTTTAAGAGTTGGTTTACTGCATGAATTCGCTCCGCCTTTTCGGCATAGTCGGTAATCAATCTGTCTTTCTCTATCGCTCGTGCTTCTTTATCAGGAATGCGCAGATCCAAATCAGAAAGAGACGAGCTAATATCAGGCATAATAAAGAATGACGGATCATCTCCTTGATCTGTAATAAGATCAATTCCTTTCTCGCTGAGCTCAACGCTGTTTTGCTTTTCATCAATCACAAAAAATAGCTCATCATCAATGATGTGCATCTCTTTACTCTGATCTTGCATGTAATAATTCTCCGTCTTCTGAAGAACTGCCCTCATTCCAGACTCGCTTAAAAACTTAATAAGCGCTTTGTTCTTTGGTAAGGCTCTATAACAGCGCAAAAGCAGTTCACCACCCTTTTTGAGATTTGCATCAAGCTGTTTTTTATCCGGTGTATTCTCTGAGTTGGATGCCAACAATTTTTTAGCCTCTGCAAGAAGCTCATTGATCATTTTCCGCTGCACTCCAACTAGTCTTTCAACACGAGGCTTCAATTCAATGAATTGTTGTTGATCTCCTTTAGGAGTTGGACCAGAAATAATCAAAGGAGTTCGAGCGTCATCAATCAATACCGAGTCAACCTCATCTACAATAGCATAATTATGAATTCGCTGCACTAAGTCTTGTGTGCGACTTGACATATTGTCTCTTAAATAATCGAAGCCAAACTCATTATTTGTACCGTAAATAATATCGCTCTGATAAGCCTTTCGTCTTTCCGCACTGTTAGGTCTATGCTTATCAATACAATCTACAGATAGGCCGTGAAATTCAAAAAGAGGGCCCATCCACTCAGAGTCACGTCTAGCCAAATAGTCATTTACCGTAACCAAGTGAACTCCGCGACCTGAGAGTGCATTTAGGTAAACTGGAAGTGTTGCTACCAAGGTTTTACCCTCACCAGTGGCCATTTCAGCAATCTTACCTCCGTGTAAAACCATACCACCGATTAACTGTACATCATAGTGCAGCATATCCCAAGTGATTTCACTTCCCGCTGCGTCCCACGAATTCTTCCAAATTGCCTTTTCACCTTCGATGCGAATATGCCCTTTGGAATTTGCTAATTCTCGATCAAATTCTGTTGCGCTTACTTCAAGCTCTTGGTTCTCTTTAAATCTGCGAGCAGTTTCTTTAACCACAGCAAACGCATCAGGAAGAATTTCAGTAAGAACCTCTTCAATTTGGCTCGTCATAGACTTTTCAAGTTTGTCTATTTGCTCATAGATCTCTTCTTTTTCGAAGATCTCCTTGGAATCATCATTAAGTCCTTCTTTCAGAGACGAAATTTGATCTTGGAGCTCTTTTGTCGCTTGATTAATTCTGTCTTTAAAAGAAGCCGTTTTACCTCTCAATTCATCATTTGAGAGTGGACCATACTTCGCGAAATATCCATTGATCAACTCCACATTTGGCGTCAACTCTTTTATATCCTTATCACTCTTATTGCCAAAAAGCTTATTGAGTGTCTTATTTACAAGGTCTAACATGTTCTATTATTAATTATATCCCTTTAGTCAATGGTCTTGCCAAAATCAAAACTCTGCCAAAATGCCATTTGAATTTTTCAAAGGGCGTCAAAGTTAATCAGAATGAAGGGGCTTAAGAAGGCGAATATTTAACATAAAAAAAGCCTTCCATCATAGATGGAAAGCTTCCGTTTTTTTGGCGCTTAATCTGCGCTAATACTCATCTTCATTGAAGAAGAAATCATCCTTTGTTGGGTAATCCGGCCAAATATCTTCGATGGTCTCGTAGTTATCTCCTTCGTCTTCCAATGCCTGTAAATTCTCTACTACTTCTAGTGGAGCACCTGTTCTCATGGCAAAGTCAATCAGCTCGTCTTTGCTGGCTGGCCATGGAGCATCTTTTAAATATGACGCTAATTCTAATGTCCAATACATTTTTTCCTCTTTATAAGGTCCTTAATTGGCGCAAAAATATCATTTTGACGAATCTGTGCAAGTTCTTTTTTTAAACGCTTATAATGCTGATAAACATATGTTTAGGCCTATCCTCTCGGTTTCCAAGGAATCTCTTCTGCCCCCAATTCCATCGTAAGTTGTCTTGAAAGGGTAAAAAAGTAGTCAGATAATCGATTTAAGTATTGTAAAATCAGTTCATTAACCATTTCATGCTCTTTGAGCGCAACGCAATGACGCTCTGCTCTGCGGCATATGCAACGACAGATATGCGCTGCAGAAACTGATGGATGACCTCCCGGTAGCACAAAAAACCGCATTTCTGGCAAATTCGAGTCCATTTGATCCATCCGCTTTTCTAAATAAACGATATCATCCGATGAAATCATAGGTAGCACCATTTTGTTTTTCACTGGGTCGGCAGCCAATTGTGATCCAATCGTGAAAAGCTCTTCTTGGATTTTGATCAATTCTTGCTTCAGAGTTTCGTTAGTCAAACCGTCACGCAAAGAACCTATGAATGAGTTCAATTCGTCTATAGTACCGTATGACTCTATGCGCAAGTGGTGTTTAGGCAGTCTTGTTCCTCCTAAAATACCTGTACTTCCGTCATCTCCTTTTTTCGTGTAAATCTTCATCTATCAACAATATGAATTAATGCGGGTTTTGCAAAGATTACATTTGCCCGCTTTTAAAAACTCAATGGTAAACATCAATTACGGTAATAAGGTTGTGCAATGGATAACCTTGGCTCTTTTGGCCATTACGTGGGGAAGTTCGTTTATTCTCATGAAAAAGGGGTTAGAATATTTCTCGCCACAAGAAGTGGCGGCCTATCGTATTTCCGTTGCAACATTGGTTCTCTTGCCGTTTTCGTTGCCAAACTTGAGCGTTCTCAGCAAAAATTGGCGTCCATTGTTAATCGCAGGGCTGTTTGGAAATGGAATTCCTGCATTTTTATTTGCCATTGCGCAAACTGAAATACCAAGTTCATTAAGTGGAATACTCAATTCATTAACCTCACTTTTTACACTCGCCATTGGAATAATCTTCTTTAGAGTGGCTTTTTTGCGTTTTCAGATCCTTGGAGTGATTGCCGCACTAATTGGGGCTTTAGGGCTTATAGGTTTTGGCAGTTTAACGGAATTCGGAACCTATGCTAAATACGCATCACTTGTAGTGATTGCATCTGCTTGTTATGGAATAGCGGTAAACATTATTAAATATTACTTGCATGATATCAAACCAGCTCAGATTACTTCCCTCTCGTTTTTGCTGATAGGTCCTCCGGTAGCCATTTATTTGTTTTCTACAACAGATTTCATAACCACCGCTTCAACCAAACCCGATGCGCTGTGGGGCGTATTTTATCTTTCAATTTTAGGAATTGTAGGTACAGCAATAGCAGTAATTATTTTCAACCGCTTGATTAAAGAAACAACCGCTGTCTTCGCGAGCTCTGTCACATACTTGATCCCTGTGGTAGCTTTAACTTGGGGAGTATTTGATGGTGAACAAATCTCTTTGGAACAAGTGGCTTACATGGCAATCATTTTGGTAGGAATATTCTTGATAAATTCATCTGCTCCTGGTCGATTTTTCAACCGAATTTTCAGATAGGTAAGCTTTCTTTGCAGGATGAAAATTCTCCGCCCAATAGCAGTTCTCGCTCTCATTTTACTTCTAATAGAAACCTTTTGCCTCATTATCATTCCTGAGGCGCCAACTCAGGAATTAAATGAAGCCATGAGCGAAGCCGTCTACAAAGAGTATTTCATCATTCAAGTCACTATTTTCAGTTGTTCCTTCATAGCCTTTTTTGCGGGTCTCTTTGCTTTAATCATATCTATTCTGCGCGCTACCCTCAAAGAAAATGCAATAGGACTAGCCTTATTGATGGTCAGCTTCCTTATTCCCATTATCCTCTATTACGCTTAAGAAAGTCAGAATTTATTCAATATCATCAGGGCGAATAACACCATTGCCCCAATAGTACCAAACCATGTGGCATCTGGTATTTTGCGATCAACTGGCCGTGTGACATATCCATAAAGAATAGGAAAGCCCAAGAAACCAATCATCAACAGGAGTTCTGAAAAAGGCCAATTTTTCATTCTCAAAAGAACTCCAGTCAACCCTATAAGAATGAAGGCAATTAGGCCTATGGTTTTCAAGCTTTTAATCATTTATTGATTTATTCACAATCTAGTTTGTTGATAACTCGAAAAGGATTACTTTTGCGCCCCTTTATTAAAGTAAAATTATAGCTATGTACGCAATTGTAGATATAGCAGGGCAGCAATTTAAAGTTGAAAAAGACCAAAAGGTTTACGTTCACAGGTTAGATACAGAAGAAGGAAAGAAGGTAAACTTCGATCGTGTTCTTTTGATTGATGACAAAGGAAAAGTAAACATTGGCGCCCCAGCTATCGAAGGTGCACAAGTAAGTGCAACCGTTCTAGAGCACCTAAAAGGTGACAAAGTAATCGTCTTCAAAAAGAAGAGACGAAAAGGTTACAGAAAGAAAAATGGACACCGTCAGTATTTGACAGAGATCCAAATCAACGACATCGTTGCGTCTGGAGCAAAGAAAGCTGCAGCTCCTAAGAAGGAAGCGGCTCCAATAGCTGAGGCTGTTGCTGAAACGCCAGTTGCTAAGAAAGCTCCTGTCAAAAAAGCACCAGCTAAAAAGGCACCGGCTAAGAAGGCGGCTCCAAAGGCAGAAACTAAAAAAGAAACCAAAAGCGAAGCATAAGCTTTAGAAAAACTTAAATCATGGCACATAAAAAAGGTGTAGGTAGTTCTAAAAACGGTCGCGAATCAGAAAGTAAACGACTCGGAGTGAAAATCTTCGGTGGTCAAAAAGCGATTGCAGGTAACATCATCGTGCGTCAGCGTGGAACTAAACACCACCCAGGCGAAAACGTAGGAATTGGAAAAGATCATACTCTTTTTGCTCTTACTGATGGTCTTGTCGAATTCAGAAAAAGAGTTGGTGATAAATCTTTTGTGTCGGTTGTTCCGAACACAGAAAGCTAAAGCCGCATTAAATCATATTAAAGTCCCGATTTTGCCTGCGGCAGATCGGGATTTTTTGTGTTGATTCGTTTCGTAAATAATTTTTCTTGCATTCAAAACATGCTACAATTAGTAAACATAAGATCAAATAGAGACGAGATAATCGCTTCTCTTAAAAAAAGAAATATTGATGCTGAAGCATTGATTGATGAGGTAATTGCGTTGGATGAAAAGCGCAGAAGCACTCAACAGGTATTGGATCAAAACCTTAATGAGAGTAAAAAGCTTGCTTCAGAAATCGGAATGCTATTCAAGCAAGGAAAACAAGAAGAAGCCCAAGCAGCAAAAAGCAAAACTTCAGACCTTAAAGTCGTAACCCAAGAATTGGATGGTGTTCTGAAAGAAACAGAATCGAAATTAAACACCATTCTTTCATCTATTCCTAACGCACCTCATTCTTCCGTTCCGGCTGGAAAAAGCAGCGAAGACAATGAAACAATTCGAACTTGGGGTGACGCATCTGACGCACCACACCACACACCGCACTGGGATTTAACTTCGAAGTATAAGTTGATCGACTTTGAGACTGGCGTTAAAATAACAGGAGCAGGATTCCCCATATATACAGGCAGAGGGGCGAAACTTCAGCGAGCGTTAATTCAATTTTTCATCGATGAAGCTGATGCTGCTGGATATACTGAGGTAATTCCGCCACTTCTTATTAATGAAGCTTCAGGATTCGGAACAGGACAATTGCCTGACAAAGACGGCCAGATGTACTATGCGAATGAAGATAACCTGTTTTTAATCCCAACGGCTGAAGTTCCAATCACCAATATGTATCGCGATATGATTGTTGATGAAGCCGATCTTCCAATTAAAAACGTAGGATACACGTGTTGCTTTAGAAGAGAGGCCGGATCTTATGGCAAAGATGTAAGAGGTTTAAATCGATTGCATCAGTTTGATAAAGTTGAAATTGTGCAATTAGAAACTCCAGAAAGGTCATATCAAACCTTAGAAAACATGGTTGCTCATGTTGAAGGTCTATTGAGGAAACTGGGGCTTCCTTACCGCGTTTTGCGTCTTTGTGGCGGGGACATGGGTTTCACATCGGCATTAACATATGACTTAGAAGTTTATTCTGCTGGACAAGGCAGGTGGTTAGAGGTAAGTTCTGTTTCAAACTTTGAAACCTACCAAGCCAATAGGATGAAACTCCGCGTTAAACGAAAAGACGGGAAAAAAGAAATGGCGCATACTCTTAATGGCAGTGCTCTTGCTCTCCCCAGAATTGTTGCTGCGTTGTTAGAGAATAATTTCGATGGCGAAAAAATCAACATTCCTGCCGTTCTTGTACCTTACACTAAATTCGAAACCATCTCATAATGAAAACTGTAGCTGCAATTCTTTACATCGCATTTTTGACCGTGTCAATTACTTCTTGTAATAGCGCTACCAAAAAGGAACGCCTAGAAAGAATAGACAGTTTAGGCATTCATTTAAATTATGTGGAAGAGACGATTGCCGAACTTGATTCTGTTCTCATAGAAAATAGAATTGCTGATATCAATCAGACAAACCAGTGGCTTGGTGATAATATTACTGACACCTTGGCAAGGGTAGAAGGCATAGCAATTGGCGATTTTTTTCGCACAGGTAAGTTTCTAGGCCAGGCAAAATCGAGGTATAATGAAGTAAGTAAAGAGCTGCGCTTCAGCAAGAAGCAACTAGAAACTTTGCGCAATGACGTAAAAAATAGTTTTTACAGCGAAGAAGAATTCAGCGGCTATTTCAATACTGAATCTCAATCAATTGCAAAACTCGTGGATGCCACTGATGAGCTTAAAAGCAAGTACGAAATGAGTGACACAAGATTTACAAAGTTTAAGCCCCTTGCTAAAGGCATTATCGACTCAATAAAAACAGTCATCTATGGTTCTGAGCCGGTATCTAAATAACCTGCTCCTTATACTGCTTATCGCAGCTTCCTTCGGTGATATTAATGCACAAGGCACCACTGATGATCAGCTCGCTGCTTATTATTATCGTGAAGGTTCGTTTGATAAGGCTGTCATCTACTATGATCGCCTTTATGAAAACAACCCTTCAGACGACAATTACAATTATCTCCTAAAGTGCTTTCTTGCCCTTGAAGACTATAAATCAGCAGAAAAATTAGCTGAAAACCAAGTCAAAAAACACCCATCTACCATGCGATATAAGGTAGATGTAGGAACCATTTACAATAAGTCGGGAGACGAATCCAAGGCCGAAAAAGAATACTCGAAGATCATCAAAAGCCTCGATAAGGCTTCTGTGAGCCAGATTCTAGAACTGGGCAAGGCTTTTTCTGAAATTGATGAAAACCAACTTGCTTTAGAAGTTTATTATAAAGGAAGAAAGCAAGTCGGCAAGGCCTATCCTTTCAATTTTCAAATAGCTCAAATTCTAGGTCAACAAGGGAATATTGAAGGTATGATTACTGAGTATCTAGATGTGTTGGAAATAAGTACTGGATATATCCAAAGCGTTCAAAACACACTGAATAGAGTCATAGGGTTTGATGAGGAAAGTAAATACAACGCTATTCTTAAGGAACAATTAATGCTCCGCATTCAGAAAAATCCTGAATCAGACATTTACTCTCAAATGTTGATTTGGGCGTTAATGCAGCAAAACAAATACGAAGCGGCTATGATCCAAGTGAAAGCATTGGACAAGCGAAATAAAGAAGATGGACAGCGTGTGGTGTCATTAGCAAAGATCGCTGTCAATAATTACAAATATGATGTTGCTATTGATGGATATAACTACTTAAAATCCAAAGGTCCAAACAATTATTATTATACTGAATCCTACATAGCAATGTTGGAGGCAATGAAGCTCAAAGTAATTAACTCAGCGTACTCCGAATCCTCTATTAATCAATTAATACTTGAATATCAGAAAGCCTTAGAAGAGTTTGGTAGACGACCTTCCACTTCTCAATTGATTGTTGATTTTGCGCACATAAAGGCCTTTTATCAAAGTAAATACAACAATGCAGCCACCCAAGAAGCTATTGAGTTATTGCAAAACGGATTATCAATTCCAGGGTTAGACGACCGTCAATTAGCGTTCACGAAAATTGAACTGGCTGACATTTACGTGCTAACGGGCTTTATTTGGGATGCTTCACTTCTTTATGGTCAAGTAGAAAAGAAGTTTAAATATGATGAAATTGGGTTTGAGGCTAAATTGAAGAACGCAAAGGTTTTCTATTATAGTGGTGATTTTGGATGGTCCGAAGCCCAATTAGACGCGCTCAAAGGTTCCACTTCAAAGCTGATTTCAAATGATGCTTTAGAATTATCAGTTTTTATATCTGATAATACTGGTCTTGACACTACTACTGAGGCGCTGAGTATATTTTCAAAGTCAGAACTGATGCTTGCTCAACATAAATATGACAGTGCCCTTTACATGTTGGGGTTGATAGAATCAAACTTCCCGGGTCATGAACTTTCAGATAATATTCTATTTCAAAAAGCCGCTATTGCCAATGACAGAGGTGACTATCCTTTGGCGATAAAAAATTACATGGCTGTTTATGAAAAATATCCTAGTGATATTCTTGCAGACAATGCTCTGATTGAGGCCGGTAGGCTATATGAAACGGCTCTGAACGATAAAGAAAAGGCAATGGTTTTTTACGAAACTATACTCACTGAATATTCAAGCAGTCTTTTCGTAGTTGAGGCTCGAAAAAGGTTCAGAAGTCTTCGCGGTGACTTCATTCAATAAACCACAAATAACTTACGCTTGGTTGTTAGTTACTTTCCGCAAGTCATAATGGCGATGCATCCGTTTTATCTAGATTCGCTTTAATAATGGCGAAGCAAGCAGAAGAAAGTTTTCAAAAACGCAGACTAAGAGGGTCATACATTTCTGTGATCCTTAGTGTTTCTCTAGTACTTTTCACTTTAGGAATGCTAGGCCTTGTGATGCTCTACGCCCAAAAACTTAGTGTTCAAGTAAAAGAAAATATAGGATTTACCATTTACCTAGAAGACGACATCAAAGAAGTAGATGTTGAACGCCTTCAGAAAGCGATAGATATTTCACCCTATTCCCTTTCAACAGTATATATCTCCAAGGATGATGCCGTTGACTTACTCAAAACGGATTTAGGAGAAGACTTTATGCAGTATTTAGATTATAACCCCCTTCTTGCCAGTATCGAGGTAAAGATGAAAGCTGAATATGCGCATCCTGATAGTCTAGCCAACATCAAATCTCAATTAATTAAAAGCTCAAAAGTCAAAGAAATCTCTTATGAGGAGTCACTTGTGAAAATGGTTCAAGAGAACATACAGCGAGTTGGAGTGCTTATGCTTGCCTTTTCCTTGCTGTTATTAGTCGTTGCAATTGCATTAATCAACAATAGCATAAGGCTTTCCATTTACAGTAAACGCTTCCTTATTAAGAGTATGCAGTTGGTTGGAGCAACGCAACCCTTTATTCGCAAACCCTTTGTCCAAAAAGGTGTCGTTCATGGAATTTACAGTGCTCTGATTGCTATTCTGTTGATTATGGGCGTGATGTATTACTCTCAACAATACCTTCCAGACTTGATTCAAATTCAGGATATAGAAATTTTAGCATATCTATTTGTAATTGTTATGATCTTGGGAATTGTAATTTCGTGGGTTTCCACTAGTCTTGCAGTGAGAAAATTTATTAGAACTCGAAGCGACAAATTGTATTGATCATGAGCCAACAAAATGACCACCACGAATTTCCACTAGGAAAGCAAAATTTCATCCTAATAGCAATCGGAGTTCTTACTGTAATCATCGGATTCTTTTTGATGAGTGGCGGTGGAGCTGAAGATGCTTCTTCCTTTAATCCTGATGTGTTTAGTGCTCGAAGAATGTACGTTGCACCTATTGCGATTCTCGCAGGGTATGGCATCGTTATGTGGGGAATCATTAAAAAGTAATTTAATTGAGTGCGATTGAAGCTATTATCCTTGGAATTATTCAAGGGTTAACTGAGTTCCTGCCCGTTAGCAGCAGTGGTCACCTTGAATTGGCGAAGGCCGTCCTTGGAGATCAAAGTTTACCAGAAGAAAGCTTACTATTTACAGTTGTTCTGCACTTCGCAACGGCTTTAAGTACCATCGTTATTTTCAGAAAAGAAATTGCTGAAATATTTACTGGCCTTTTACAATTCAAATGGAATGAACAGGCTGAGTTTTCAGTAAAAATTATTCTTTCTATGATCCCTGCTGCGGTCATTGGAGTTATTTTCAATGATCAGATTGAAGCTCTTTTTTCGAGACAAATCTTACTCGTTGGCGCAATGCTTATTCTTACAGGGTTGCTTCTCTTCCTTGCTGATCGGGCAAAAAACACCAACAAAAAGGTAACCTATAGCAGCGCATTGCTTATTGGAATTTCTCAAGCCATTGCTATTTTGCCAGGTATAAGCAGAAGTGGCGCCACCATTTCAACTTCGGTGCTTTTGGGTATAGATCGAGAACGAGCCGCAAGATTTTCATTCCTCATGGTTGTGCCTCTTATTCTTGGGAAAATGGCCAAAGACTTATTGGAAGGTGGAATTGCTAAATCACAAATGGAGATACTACCTCTTGTATTGGGAGCTCTGGCTGCATTCATTTCAGGCCTAATCGCTTGTCAATGGATGATATCACTGGTGAAGAAAAGCCAACTTAAATACTTCAGCTTTTACTGCTTAATTGTTGGCACCATTGCCATATTAATAAGTTTGTAGAAGTCAGACACAGCTCAGCCACTAAATTTCATCAATTCTTGACAGCAGAAAAAAAACCATTCGGATTAACTCTTTTAGTAGATAAGCCTATCGAGTGGACCTCCTTCGATGTCGTGAACAAACTCCGATACACGGCAAAAAGAGTTACTGGAAGAAAAAAAATCAAAGTCGGTCATGCTGGAACTTTAGACCCACTTGCTACTGGTTTGGTTATCATTTGTGTTGGAAGCCATACGAAGCTGATTAATGACCTCATAGGCTTGTCAAAACAATATACTGGAACAATTAAACTTGGCGGCACTACACCGTCATATGATTTAGAAACAGAAATAGATCAAACCTTTGAGCTTCCTCCACGCGATTCTGAAGCTTTAATAAAAGTAGCTCAACAATTCGTTGGCGAAATTGAACAAATGCCACCAGCGTTTTCAGCAAAAAAAGTGAATGGACAAAAAGCATATCATCTCGCCCGAAAAGGAAAGGAGGTGAACTTGAAGCCAGCAGCAATTAGTATCCAAAAGTTTGACATTGACCCTTCAAGCTTCCCGGACATTAACTTCATACTTGATTGTAGTAAAGGAACTTATGTGAGAAGCTTGGCTTATGATTTTGGAAAAGCCCTCAACTCAGGTGCGCATTTAACGTCCTTGAGAAGGACACAAATAGGTGATTTCAAAATAGAAAATGCCCATTCCATTGAAAGCGCCATAGAAGCAATAGAAACTGCCGATATAGAATCGCAATAATAGCATTCGGAAAAGTGCTTTTTAATGTTAAGTTTGCAACCCTTTTTTAAGGGTTGATATACTCAAACTAAAACGTTTATGAAGCTTTCACAGTTTAAATTCGATCTTCCAAAGGAACTAGTAGCAGAATATCCATCAGAACATAGAGATGAGGCCAGATTAATGGTCGTTGATGTTAAGAACGGAACTATCGAACACAAGGTTTTCAAAGATGTGGTTAACTACTTTGATGAGGGAGATGTTATGGTGTTGAATAACACTAAAGTTTTTCCTGCAAGACTTTACGGTAACAAAGAGAAAACAGGGGCGAAGATTGAAGTTTTCCTTCTGAGAGAATTGAATAGAGAAAGTCGACTTTGGGATGTATTGGTAGATCCTGCCAGAAAAATCAGAATTGGAAACAAGCTTTACTTTGGTGAGGATGATTCATTGGTTGCTGAGGTAATAGACAACACTACATCAAGAGGTAGAACGCTGCGTTTCTTGTTTGACGGTAGTTATGAAGAGTTTAGAGAAACTCTTATGGGCTTAGGAAACACTCCTCTTCCAAAATATATTCATAGAGAAGTAGAGCCAGAAGATGAAGCTCGATATCAAACTATTTATGCAGAGGCTGAAGGTGCGGTTGCTGCGCCTACTGCTGGACTTCACTTCAGTAGAGAGGTGTTGAAGAGGTTAGAGCTTAAAGGAATCGATTTTGCTAAACTCACACTTCATGTCGGTTTAGGAACTTTTAGAACTGTAGAAGTAGAAGACCTGACAAAGCATAAGATGGATTCAGAGCAAGTTGAAATACCACAAGAATGTTGTGATATTGTGAACAGCGCAAAGAAGAGAAAGAAAAGAATCTGTGCCGTTGGAACTACCTCGATGAGATCCATGGAAACGTCCTTCTCAACAGACAATATGTTGAAGTCATATAGTGGTTGGACGAACAAATTCATTTTTCCTCCTTATGATTTTAGTGTAGCTGATAGCATGATTACTAATTTCCATGTTCCAGAATCAACCCTTCTGATGATGATTTCAGCATTTGGAGGCTATGATTTAATCATGGAAGCTTATTCTCAAGCCATCAAGGAGAAATATCGCTTCTATAGCTATGGCGATGCCATGCTCATTTTAACATAGTCTCACATAAATGAATCGCTGCGCACTCATTGTTGCCGGTGGCAAAGGTGCTCGCATGCAAAGCGAGCTGCCCAAACAATTTATGTTGCTTCTTGACGTGCCTGTTCTCATGCACACTATGGAAAGGTTTGCGCTTGCCGATGAAAGTCTTCAGATCATTCTTGTGCTTCCAAAAGATCAAATACAATTTTGGAAAGGCCTGTGTAGACAGTTGGATTTCGATATAGAACATACCATTGTAGAAGGCGGAATTACGCGATATCAATCTGTTCAGAATGGCCTGAATAACTGCCCTGACGAGGGACTCGTAGCTATTCATGATGGTGTTCGCCCGTTAATTTCAGTTGAACTTATTCAAAAATGCCTAGCGGCAGCAGATAAAAATGGCTCAGCATTACCCGTTCTTCCAGTCACCCAAAGCTTAAGAAAGGTTAGCGGAAATGATAGTAAAGCAATGAGTCGAGAAGGAATCATGGAAGTTCAAACGCCTCAATGTTTCGACTTATCGTTGCTTAAACCTTGTTACGACAAATCTTTTGACGAAACATTTACCGATGACGCCACCGTTTTTGAAGGATCTGGCCACTCTATCCATCTAGTGGAAGGTGAGTCTACTAACCTCAAGATAACTACACCAGCTGATTTAAAAATCGCTGAGGCTATCTTGGGAATGACTAAGAACTGAGGCTTACCTTTGCCCTAATGCTTCCTAAGAAAAGAAACATACGGTCTTTAAGTACCGATGAAATCATTGCGTTTTTTGCTGACCACAATCAACCTAAATTTCGTGCGACACAAGTCGAGCAATGGCTCTGGCAAAAACAAGTCAAATCATTCGATGAAATGACAAATTTGCCAAAAGAAATGCGGCCAATTTTAGAAGAGCATTTTATCATAAATGAACTTTCTATTGCTGATGAGCAGCTCAGTAACGATGGCACTGTCAAGCTTGCTTTTAAACTTCATGATGGCAAAATTGTAGAAGGCGTATTAATTCCCGTTAAAGACCGCATGACGGCTTGTATCTCATCACAGGTTGGTTGCAGTCTATCATGCAAGTTTTGTGCGACAGGTAAGCTGAAAAGAATGAGGAACTTGGAGCCTGATGAAATTTTTGATCAAGTGGTAGCTGTCAAAGAAATAGCCGAAAAATATTACCAAAAACCGCTTTCAAACATCGTTTATATGGGCATGGGAGAGCCTCTACTTAATTATAAGAATGTGGTCACTTCCATTGACCGAATTACCAATGACATTGGCTTAGGAATGTCTCCAAAACGCATAACTGTTTCAACGGCCGGCATCTCAAAAATGATCGTGAAATTAGCCGATGATAAAGTCAAGTTTAGGTTGGCGCTTTCATTGCATGCTGCTAACGACAAAAAACGAAGCGAAATAATGCCGATTAATGACCAGAACACTCTGGAAAGTCTCGCTGAAGCATTAGATTACTTTCATAGTCAAACTAAGAATAGAGTCACCTTTGAATACATCATTTTTAAGCATTTTAATGACACACTAATCGATGCCGAAGAGTTGGTTAAATTTCATAAAAAAGTTCCTGGAAGAGTCAACATCATCGAATACAACCCAATAGATGATGGTGAGTTTGAGCAAGCCGATGAAGATAAAGTAGATGCCTTTGCGGCATATCTTGAACAAAATAAAGTGACCGTAAATATTAGACGCAGTAGAGGCAAAGACATCGATGCTGCTTGCGGTCAATTGGCCAATAAGAATCAAGCTGCCGTTGAAGTTAATCCATAAAATACTGCTTCTTTTTACCCTAGTACTTTTCAATTCTAGCGGCCTTGCTCAAAACAATAGTATAAAATGGAGTTCAGCTCTTGAAATTCCAAAATCTGAAGACATAGTCGACTTCATATTGGTAGAAGATACCATACCTGCCCTGATATCAAAATATGGCGAGGCCATCATAATGCGCTCTTTCACGGATCCAGCTCAAGAGTTCCCTCTCTTTATCCGCACTGATCAAGACCAAACTCTAGAACAGTATCATGTGATAAATGATCGGCTATTCACCCTTGAAAGTCAAATAAAAGATGAAAAAACTGAGTACAAATTAGTGGTATACCAACTAAAAAGTACGCGAGCAGATAGAGTCTTTGAAAGAGTAGTTAGTCCTAATAAAAAGTTCTCTTTGAATAAGACTCGACCTTTGTTTTTTAGCACATCAAAAGATGGACAACAAATATTATTGTGTCAACAAAAATCATACGAAAAACAGTCCACAGCTCAATTCAATTTAATCGTTTCTGGAGAAAATAGCAGCGAAAACATAGCACTTCCTAGTGAGTTTGATAGTGATGACGTAGAATTACTTGGTGCTGCCATCGACAACTCTGGTATTGTATATTTCGCAACTGAAACAGGCATCAAACTGAACAGTCCGTTTCGCAAGAAATACCTTGTTTATAGCTATCATCCCGAGTCGAAAACTCTGACAGAGTTTGACCTTACCTCCAATGAATTTTTCATTCTTGACTTGATTGTAACCACCTCTCAAGAAAATGCTATGATCAGCTGTTTGTATAGCACTGAACCCCTAGTGGAAGACAAATCAACGGGATACACTTTTGTTCAACTTTCCAAGGATGGAAAAGAGGTAAAAACCCGTTTGGCAGCGACATTTAACAATCAAATAATAGCCCAATTTGGAGAGGACGAAGGCGGTATCAAAAACATAAAGGATCTCTTTTTAGTTACGACAATTCAAACCGAAACTGAAACATGGGTTGCAATGGAAAAACGATATAAAAGCCGCATTTGCACGGTAGATCCACATACGGGAATAATGACTTGTACTGATCAATTCCATTTCAACGCTGTTGCATTCGAAAATGTATTCAATAACGAAAAAACCGTTTCTGTAAACAAGAGGCAAATTGATTATGACTCCCCAAGTATTTTCACAAAGCAAGCACTAGTGCAGCACAATAAAGACATTTTTATGTTCTATAATGATCACTTCAAAAATGTCAATACTTCTAATGATTTTGTGATGAGTAATACGAATAGATCCATAATGAAATATGCGAGAATTAATGGCTCTGACAATGCAACAAGTGGAACCTTAGGTGAGGGCAGACAATCAGATTTTGTATTCGTTCCAGCATTAGGTGCACCGCAATTTGGAAACATCACATTCCTGCTTGCCGCAGATGGAAAATTCTACCGGTATGGGAAATTAGATCTTAATCAACTTCATGAGGCAAAGTAGGCATAGAATTAGTGTAAGTTTGACCATCAATTTGCAAGGAGCGTAGTGATATCATTAGACAGCATAAAGGCGCCAATCGCCAAAGAAATGGATTCTTTCGAAGACAAGTTTCGACAGTCAATGAAGAGCTCTGTGCCATTGCTCGACAAAATCACGCATTACATTGTAAAACGAAAGGGCAAGCAAATTAGGCCCATGTTTGTCTTTCTTTCTGCTCAAGCTCTTGGAGGAATTACTGAAAGTACACACAGAGGAGCCGCCCTTATTGAGCTCTTGCATACAGCAACCCTTGTTCATGATGATGTTGTTGATGACTCCTTCGAACGAAGAGGTTTTTTCTCTATAAATGCCCTTTGGAAAAATAAAATTGCTGTCTTAGTGGGAGACTATCTCTTATCTCGCGGCTTACTTTTAGCGATTAAAAACAAAGAATTTAAACAATTAGAGATCGTTTCTGCGGCTGTAGAAGGAATGAGTGAAGGGGAATTACTTCAAATCGAAGAAAGTCGCGGAGTAAACCTGAAGGAAGATATTTACTTTGAAATAATTCGTCAAAAAACAGCCACATTAATTGCAAGCTGCTGTGCCTGTGGCGCATCATCAGCCGGAGCTAATGATGAAATGATAGAAAAAATGCGAAATATTGGAGAAAAGATCGGCATTGCTTTTCAAATCAAAGACGATCTTTTTGACTATGGTCTCGGAGGAAAAATCGGTAAACCAACAGGCATCGATATCAAGGAAAAAAAGAGCACTTTACCTCTTATCTACGCCCTCAATAATGCATCTAGCAGTGACAAAAGAAGAATCCTAAGAATAGTCAAGAGAAATAGTAAAAATAAAAAGGAAGTTGACCATGTGATCAACTATGTCCTGCAATCAGGAGGCATTGAATACTCAGACGAAAAAATGAGAAATTATGCGTCAAATGCCATTGATGAAATAAAATCGCTGCCTGAAACAGAAGCACGAAATTCATTGATTCAACTCGTTCAGTTCACAATTGACCGAGAGAAATAAAATTGCTCTTATCGCCTATAAAACAAGCTTAACCATAAAGTTAACTTTGAAAAATCAACTGACATGAAAAATAATGTATTCACTCTTGCGATAATCGCTCTTTTCGGTTTTGGTCTCTCCTCATGCAACAAATGCGTTACCTGTGGAAGCTGCGATGAAGGAGTGACGTTCATTAATTCTAATGGCACTGAGTCAACTGAAGCGGAAATATGCGAAAATGACGCTGCAAACAAGGACAACTATAATGCTGCCATTGCTGATTACGAATCATATGGTTGTACTTGCAACTAACAGATGAGAAGTTAACACAGCAGTCTAGCGCTTATGGACCTCTAAGAAAAAGCGCTTTCCCCAGTAATGTCTAAGCCCGTTATTAGCAAGTGGATATCATGTGTCCCTTCATAGGTAATCACAGATTCTAAATTCATCATGTGACGCATGATTGGGTATTCGTTTGTAATCCCCATTCCGCCAAATATTTGTCGTGATTCTCTCGCAATTTCAATGGCAATTTCAACACTATTCCTTTTAGCCATTGAAATCTGAGCTGAGGTATTTTTTCCTTGATTTTTAAGTTGTCCAAGGCGAAAAGCCAATAGCTGCGCCTTGGTAATCTCTGTAACCATTTCAGCGAGCTTCTTCTGTTGCAATTGAAAGGCAGCGATTGGCTTACCGAATTGTTGCCTTTCTTTAGCGTATCTCAACGCAGAATCGTAACAATCCATGGCCGCTCCTATGGCGCCCCAGCTGATACCAAAGCGCGCAGAATCCAAACAGCCAAGTGGTGCTCCGAGCCCGGACTTCCCAAGCAAAATATTTGCCTTAGGCACCTTTACATTTGAAAACACAAGCTCTCCGGTATCTGAAGCTCGCAACGACCACTTTCCATGCATGGTAGGGGTTGTAAAGCCTTCCATTCCGCGTTCAACGATCAAGCCATGTATTCGTCCTTCTTCATTTTTCGCCCAAACAACGGCTATATCCGCGAAAGGCGCATTTGAAATCCACATTTTAGCCCCATTCAAAATAACGTGGTCTCCGGCATCTTTGAAATTAGTTACCATTCCACCAGGATTACTCCCGTGGTCGGGTTCAGTCAAACCAAAGCAGCCAATCATATCTCCAGCGGCCAACTTTGGTAAATATTTTTTCCTCTGTTCTTCAGATCCATATGCATATATCGGATACATAACCAATGAACTCTGCACAGATGCCGTTGAACGTAATCCACTGTCTCCACGTTCAAGCTCCTGCATTATCAATCCATATGATATTTGATCCAAGCCAGCCCCGCCATATTCCTCAGGAATATATGGTCCAAAAGCACCAATTTCCGCTAGTCCTTTAATCAAATGCCTTGGGAATTCAGCTTTTTCGTAAGCCTCCTCGATAATTGGCGTTACTTCTTTTTTTACCCAAGCGCGGGCAGTATCACGAATAAGCTTATGCTCTTCTGTCAATAAATCATCGATGTTGTAATAATCTACACCTTGAAAGCGGTCTTCACGATTTGCCATGTCTGCATTAAAATTAATAGTGCGAAGTTAGAAGAATGTTTGCCTCAATTTGTTCACTTTGAGACTAGCTTTGCTAACAATGAATTGGATAGATAAAGTCAGTCAAAATCATTCCATTGAATTTATAATGCTCACATTGTTTCTCGCATTATTAGGGTTGATGCGCCAAAATGAGTTTGTAAGATTGGGTCTTTTTCTGCGTGCGTTCACGAATTCCTCCCTTATTAGTCAGCAGGTACGAGAAGAAAAAGCCTTTAATAGAATAGCCATACCATTAGTCATCCTTGTGGTTTCAGTGTTGTCATTTTTCTTCGCAAAGACCCTTCATCATTTCAATTATTTCTCTGACTGGTCATTCCTATCCCTGTTCTTTTCGTTAAGCGTTCTAATCATTGCGGTAACCGCATTAAGGAGCACTATTTACTTCGGGTTAAGTGTTCTTTTCAAGCTCAATTATATACATCGGGCACACACATTTCATTGGCTTCTTAACAACTTCATTCTCGCTCTTATAATTCTCGCTCTTAACATTCTATACACGTTTGGCCCAAACATGATTGATAACACTTTAATTATTACAGGTTTAATAATGATTGTGGCGCTATATTTAATTCGTTCATTCAGGCTATTCACTCTTTTCCTTGCCGAAGCGCGTATCCCTCTCTTATATAATGTTTTGTACCTTTGCGCGCTCGAATTTCTACCACCGACTTTAGTGGTCATGGTAGTTTGGAGAGCCGGACTAGGATAAATCACGATTGAAGTATGAGCAGCGAAGCGACAGCGAAGAAGAAAATTAAGACAATTCTTGTAAGTCAACCCAAGCCCGAAAGCGATAAGTCACCTTATTTCGATCTTGGTAAAAAGAACAAATTGAAAATTGATTTTAGACCTTTCATTCATGTTGAAGGTCTTACCGCACAGGAGTTTCGTAAGCAGCGTATTCAAATCCTTGATCACACTGCAATCATTTTCACTTCAAGAAATGCTGTAGATCATTTTTTCAGACTTGCTACAGAATCCCGGGTTACCGTTCCTGAAACGATGAAGTATTTCTGCATGTCTGAAGCAATTGCCTTTTATCTGCAGAAGTATGTAGTCTACAGAAAGAGAAAGATTTTTGTTGGTGAGCGTAAATTCTCTGATTTAATGCCTCTTATTAAAAAGCAGATCAACGAACGCTACTTATTGCCTTCTGCGGATAAGCTAAAAGAGGATATTACCAATCAACTTGAAGAAAGTGAAGTGAAGTTCACTCGTGCAATCTTTTATCGTACTGTAATCAGCGACTTGAGTGATTTAGAAGACGTTAAATATGATATGCTCGTGTTTTTTAGCCCGAGCGGAATCAAGTCTCTTTTCCATAATTTTCCTGATTTTGTTCAAGGAGAAACTCGCATTGCAGCGTTTGGAGCGACTACTCATAAGGCTGTTGCTGATCACAATTTAAGACTTGACTGCACCGCTCCCACATCCGAATATTCTTCGATGACCGCTGCGATTAATTCGTATGTGAAGTCACAACTGAAGTAAGTACTATTTCTTTTGAGCACCTTTGACCTTCAATTATGGAGCTCAACTATGTATTTCCTAAGTCTGAGAAGCTAACACATCAAAAGCTTTTCGATGTTCTTTTTAAAACGGGAAATAGAGCTTTTCAATACCCCGTTTTGGCTATTTGGTCTTATGCTGATTTGCAACATGATGTTCGCGCTCAAATAGGGTTTAGTGCTCCAAAAAAGCACTTCAAGAAAGCACATGATCGCAATAGAATCAAGCGATGGATCAGAGAATCCTACCGAACACAGAGTGGTGATCTTAAAAACACTCTTCTCCAAAAGAACAAGCAAATTGTGATTCATTTCATCACGGTTAAAAACGATAACATTTCTTTTGACCTCATTCAGCCCAAAATCAAGTTACTTTTGAATGAAATCACCGAACAGGTAATGAATGCTGAGTAAATTTTTCATTCTTTTAATTCGTTTTTATCAAGGTGCGATTTCGCCATATTTTTCGGCAAATTGTCGATATTCTCCTACTTGTTCTGAGTTTGGAGTTCAGGCATTGAAAAAACATGGAGCCCTTAAAGGTGGTTGGTTAACTATCAAACGATTTGGTTCATGCCATCCTTGGGGCGGTAGCGGTTATGATCCTGTTCCTTAACTATTTTAATATGAATTCTACTTTTCGAAAGACCATAATAATTGCTGCAGTTGCGGTAACTAGCTTCCTCAGTTTTGGCTTTGTAGAAAGCTATTTTGAGCTTTCCAAAAACTTGGATATTTTCAGCACAGTATACCGAGAAATCAACGTTAAATACGTGGAAGAAACTAACCCTGGAAAGCTTATTAAAACCGGAATTGACGCCATGCTTGGGTCGCTAGACCCTTATACAAATTACATCGCAGAAGCAGACATAGAAGACTACAAATTCATGACAACACATGAATATGGTGGAATTGGTGCATTAATCGGAACCCGCGATGGTGATATTATTATCACCGAACCCTATGAATCTTCACCAGCGACTAAAGGAGGAATTGTTGCGGGAGATATAATCTTAAAGGTAGGAGACATTGACGCCAAAGGGAAGAATTCTGGTGAACTAAGCGAATTGCTTAAAGGTGAATCGGGAACAAATGTGGAAGTTACCATCTACCGAAAATCAACGGATGAAACCATTACGACTTCTATCACACGAGAGAAGATTAAATTAGACGATGTCCCCTACTTTGGGATGATTGATGAAGAAGTCGGCTACATTAGTTTAAGAGGGTTTACTCAAACCGCCAGTAGAGAAGTAAAAAAAGCATTCGAAGAACTGAAAAGTGAAAAAGGAATGAAAAAGCTTGTCCTTGATTTGCGCGGTAATGGAGGAGGCCTTTTAAATGAGTCGGTCAACATTGTGAACTTTTTCGTTCCAAAGGGTGAGAAAATTGTAGAAACAAAGGGGAAATTAAAGGAGCATTATAGTTTGCACAAAGCCTTAAACTCACCTCTCGATCTTGAAATTCCGCTTGTTGTCCTTATTGACGATGGTTCTGCTTCTGCTTCTGAAATTGTTTCAGGGAGTCTTCAAGATTTAGATCGGGCAGTTCTCATTGGACAAAATAGTTTCGGTAAAGGATTGGTTCAAACTACCACGGAACTCTCTTACAATTCCATGCTGAAAATCACCATTGCCAAATATTACATCCCAAGTGGAAGATGTATTCAACGAATTGATTACGGAAAGCGTGACGCAAAAGGAAAGGCGGTTAATGTGCCGGATTCTTTGATTACAGCGTATGCAACTGCGAATGGGCGAGTCGTGAAAGATGGCGAAGGAATTACTCCGGATATTGAAGTGGAAGTGGAACAATATAGTGCCTTGCTCGCTACATTGCTAAATGAAAATATCGTTTTTCAATTTGCTACAAACTACTATTTCAATCACGATAGCATAGCTCAGCCAGAGGAGTTTCAGCTTTCAGATTCAGAGTTTGAAAGCTTTGTGGAATTTGCTCTAACGCATGACTTTCAATATAAAACAGGAAGTACAGAAATGATGAAAGAACTTCGAGAAATGATCGAAGAAGATGAATTTATGGAAGATGTTTCTGAGGAGTTCAAAGCACTCTCAGCAAAACTAGAAAGAGATAAGCGTGAAGATCTATTCAAATTCAGAGAAGAAATTGAAGTTATTCTTGAAAACGAGATAGCGAGTAGATATTATTACTCGCGTGGCCGAATAAGAGCATTTATGTCGCACGATCCAGAAATAATCAAGGCTCTTGAGGTGCTAAATAATAAAAGCTACTACGATTCCGTTATTGACGGCACGTGTGAAGGTTGCCTGACGAAAAAGGGTTAAATTCACCCACTTTTAAACAAACCTATGATCCTTAACGAGACCCATCATCGATGGCTCTTTCTTATTGGCTTATGTCTTGTCGCGATAGGGTTACCTCTCTCCAAAGCTTTCATAAGCATTGGTGGAATTACGCTAGCTGTCAATTTTTTGCTAGAAGGTAATCTGAAGGCAAAGTTTCGCACGCTAATTTCCTCCCCCATAATACTGTTGCTTATTAGTGTATTTCTAATGCACTTAGTTGCATTGATCTGGACCAGTGATTTCGGCCATGCATTGAAGGATATAAGAATTAAGCTCCCTCTTTTACTTTTTCCAATCATTATCCCTTTATCAAAACCCCTCTCGAAAAAAGAACTGCATTTAGTACTTGGTGTTTTTACATCTACCGTTCTATTGACTTCATTTCTCTCAACTTGGGAGTATTTCCAAACGAAGGACAACCCTTCATTTGATTTCAGGTCAATCTCTTTATTTACAAGTCACATACGATACGCCTTAATGGTTTGTATCGCCTATTTGATACTTCTGAACTTGGCTTGGAATGAAAAAAGCAATGAGAGCGCCAGAGTCAGCTATATTCTCCTAGCTGTTTGGTTAAGCATTTTTGTTTTTATTCTTCAATCCATGACTGGAATAGTGGCGTGGCTGCTGTGCAGTTATCTGTTGCTGATTTACACCTTGTCATACATTAAAATATCAGTTTTTCGTATCATTTCCTTAACTGTAATTACGATTGCCCCTTTGATTATTGGCTCCTACATTGCATTTCATGTTGATGCTTTTTACCCGAATGAGCAACCCGACTTCTCCGAATTAAAAACCGAAACAGCCGGTGGGGCACATTACGATCACGACACGAATAATTTAATGCTCGAAAACGGTCATTATATCAATATTAATATCGCCAATTACGAATTAGAAAAGGAGTGGAATCAGCGGAGTAACCTAACATTCTGGGATAGTTTAGATCGCACTCAACAGCCCATTAATGCCACAATAATCCGTTACTTAACGAGCAAAGGCCTCACTAAAGACTCCGTTGGAATTAATGCCTTAACCGATCAAGACATTCTGGCCATTGAAAACGGAGTAGCCAACGTTCGCTTTCTTTACGGGAACCCAATTGATAATCGTGTTTATACGGTCATTTGGGAGTTTGACAGGATGATGAATGAAAAACGCGTTCAAGGACATTCTGTAACCCAGCGCTTTCTTTTTTGGAAAACAGGTTTCAATATTTTTAAAGAAAACTGGCTATTTGGCACCGGAACAGGAGACATCAATGCTTCCTACGAGAAAATGTATAACCAAAGTGATACAGAAGTCAATAAAAAATACAGATTAAGGGCCCACAATCAATTTCTGGCGTTTGGGGTAACTTTTGGTGTATTGGGTCTTTCTATTTTTCTTTTATCGATTATTCTCCCATTTATCACTATGAAAAGCGCAAATAGCTTTTTATACATCGGCTTTGCTATAGTCATTTACGCAAGTATGCTTAATGAAGACACCTTAGAGACACAAACGGGTGTTACACTCTACGCATTTTTCAATGTGTTATTATTATTCGGGATTCAAGCTTTGTCAGAAGATGACAGTACCTCTTCGTAGATAGCGAACGACTTTTTAGCCGTTTCAGATTTACTGAACTTCTTTACTTTTTTCATGCCCCCAGCAATACAAGTTGACCTCAATGCCGCATCAGAAAGCATTCTATTCACAGATTCCGCTAGCTGATTCGGCTCTTGAACCTCACAAAGTAGTCCGCAGACTTCGTGTTCAATTACTTCTACTATACCACCTGCTTTGGTTGCAACTACGGGTACTTCAGAAGCCAAGGCATCCAGGATAGATGTGCCTAGACCTTCCGTTTTAGAAGTAATTAAGAACAGGTCTAATTCCTTTAATAACGCTGGCACGTCTCTTCGAAAACCTGTCAAAATAATATGCCCTTGCATCCCTTGCCGATCAATATACTCTTCGATTTCTTTTCTGCTTGGCCCTTCTCCTATCGCAATGAATTTCGCCTTAAGACCTTTAGCAACTAAAATCTTTGCCGTATCAACAAAAGTTTGATAGTCTTTATGTGGCGCCAAGGCTGAAACATTTCCGATGATCGCATAATCCGCTGGAATCTGATATTCTGATCTCAATTTACCGTTAGAAACAACTCCTTCAAAACGGGACAAATCAATACCAGAATGAACGACCTCAAGTTTGCTTTTATCCTCAATAAAACCGAGCATAACATCTCTAATTGCCCCTGAAACACAAACGACTTTTCGAATATTCGGATGATTGTATTTAAACAATGACATTGAGCTGCCTTGAATGGCAAAATCAACCCTTCTTGAAACGACAATCGGTCGTTCATTTTTGGTCAATACAGCGCTCAACACAGCAAAATTGTGTGCGTGTGAATCATGAACATGAATCAAATCGATTCTTTCTCTTGAACACACATGTGAAACACGAAAAGCGACCATGGGGTTGGCAGAAAAACCTTTAAAATAAGTTACGTGTGATAGGTGATTCTTAAGGCAATATTTATGCACTTGTGAATTGAACGGACACATGATTACCTGCTCAACTCCGAGTTTCTTTAGCTCTTCAGCGAGATAGATGAGCTGCTGCTCTCCACCTCTCCAAGTCTTGGGTGATGAAATGTGCAGGACCCTCATGTTGATCTTTGAATTTGTAGCAATTTAGAGTACTTCAAGTAAGTAGCATACGCAGAATAAGTAGCAATGATCCAACCATAATATCCATCTCTAAACCCCTGTTTGATAAAAAAACTCTTTAAAAATTTCGCAACTGGTTTCAACATTACTTTGAACCAATTTGAGCGTATTCCTTTTTCAAATTTCGCTTTAGAAGAAATATCAGAGAACTTTTCAATCTGCTCGCGATGTTCATCCATCGAATAAAAGGAAAAATGCTCCAAGTCACCCTGAAGATGAGTAATCACTGAGTCAGAACTCAACTCATATCGATCGTGTGGATTTACACCCGTCCACTCACCATCATTCTTTTGAAACAAACGGAGCTTAATATCAGGATACCATCCACTATGTCGGATCCATTTTCCGCAATAATTAGTAAGTCGATTCATTGAATATCCGCCTTTCAAGCCGCTTTTCTTTGCTTCAAGAATTGACTCTTGAAGCTCAATACTCAGTGATTCATCCGCATCTAAAGACAAAATCCAATCATTGCTGGCTTGATTCTTTGCGAAATTCTTTTGTTCAATATGGCCTAAAAATGCTTGTTCAATAACCTTGGCACCAAGAGATTCGGCAATTTGTTTTGTAGCATCGTTAGATAGAGAATCAACAACTATCACTTCATCGGCAAGTATTCTCACGCTCTTGAGACAACGAGCAATATTGCGTTCTTCATTGAGGGTGATTATAACAACAGAAATCTTGTCCATTACTCTTGTAAATATATCCTTCGAACTCGCTCAGGAATTTTTGTCAAGATTTCATAAGGAATGGTGCCCAGCTTATCTGCCATCTTCTGTATGTCAGAATTCCCAGAAAAAATGACAACCTCATCCCCTTCTTTTGCTTCTGTGAGCGACACGTCAATCATTGTCATATCCATGCAGATATTGCCAACCGTTGGGCACTTAACCCCTTGCCATTCGATTTGCCAATTCCCATTGCTCAATCTTCTATCCAACCCATCGGCATAACCCAAAGCCACGGTAGCAATTCTTCGATCTACTTGACCAACTCCTTTTCTGGCATAACCAACAGAATCCCCCGCCCTCACTTCTCTTATCTGAACTATGTAACTCTTCAATGAGCCCAACGCATGCAAAAAGCGACTATCATCACTGTCACTGAAGCCATAAAGGCCTATGCCAAGTCGTACCATTTCAAAATGATATTCTGGGAACCTTAATACTCCTGTTGAATTCAGTGTATGCCTATCTGGCTGATACCCCAAAGAATCAACAACTATCTGATTCACGCTCAAAAACAAATCAATCTGTTGCCTTGTAAAATCATCTTGAGCCTCATCATCAGTCGCTGATAAATGGGTGAATACTGTGGCAACTCGAAGAAATCCAATTTCTTTGATTAGGAGAAGTGCCTCACGAAGCTCATCTTCTTCAAACCCCAGTCGATGCATACCCGAATCAATTTTCAAATGAATTGAGTATTCATCAAAAAAATGACGCATGGTTTTTGTCGCTCGAATGAAGTCCTTCAGTGTATTCAGCGAATAAATCTCCGGTTCCAGATTATGTTGAATCATGGATTCATAGGCCGTTTTACTAGGACTCATCACCATTATCGGAAGGCTTATTCCCTTTTTTCTTAATGTAACACCCTCATCTGCATAAGCGACCACGAGGTAGTTTACGATCTTTCTTGATTGAAAGAAGTGCGCAACTTCATAACTTCCGCTTCCATAAGCAAAGGCCTTAACCATAACCATCACTTTGGTCGACTCTTTGATCTTCCCTCTAAAGTATGTGAGGTTTTGTCTAAGCTTTCTTAAGTCAATTTCCAACGTGGTTATCCTCTGTTTTGCTTGTAGTCGGGTTACTAACTTTTCCAACTTGAACTTGCGCGCGCCTTTTATCAAAATAGCCTTGTGCCTGAGTGTTTTTGTATCAAGCTGCTCCCAAAACTCATCTCCTGAGTCAAAATGACGCACCAAAATTGGCTCAAAAGCATCCTTATTCTTAGCGATTTCCGAGCCAATAGCGATCAAATGCGTCACTTCGGCTTCTCGCAGCATATGCGCTATTTGCACATAAGACTCATGGTTATCAGCATTTTGCTCCAAATCAGAAAGTATAACGTACTTATCTCTATCCGCATGGGTCATCAGTTGATCTACTGAAGCCTGAAGAGAGCCAAGATCTGAATTGTAGGTATCATCAATGATTAAGGAATCTTCAAGTCCTTGCTTAACCTCCATTCTCATGGCAATAGGAGACAGGTCTTCGAACTTTGAAAGGACTCTTGAGTTTATCTTGCCAAGGATAATGCACATCGCAAAGCAATGACCAGCATTCTCAATGCTAATGCGATCGGTAAACGGGATCTCAAAAGAGTAATTCTTTCCTTCGGCAATTGCCTTGAATAACGTGGAGTGAGACTGCTGCTTGATAGAAGAGAAATAGATATCAGCGCTCTTATCTTCTTTCGACCAAAACACGCACTTTTCTATGTCGTCTTTAGGTATCCATTTCGTCCATGTTTGATCCTTGCATACTAACACCTTTTTGGCCGTCATAAAAAGCTTCCATTTTTCTAGAAACTTAGCTTGATCAGAATCAAAATGAGCAGAATGCGCATCACCAATATTTGTAATGAGCCCGATCGTAGGTTTTAAGATTTGCTCAAGCCTCTCCATTTCTGTTGGCAGAGATATTCCCGCTTCAAAAATAGCTAGAGAGTCATAACTGCTTAATTCAAAAACAGATAGCGGCACACCAATCTGTGAATTATAGGCTTTTAGGGCTTCTGCAAATTTAAACTCGCTTTCGAGCAAGCTGTTAAGCCATTCTTTAACGATTGTCTTTCCATTACTTCCAGTAATGGCCAATACGGGTAATAAATAATTATCTCGGTGCTCCTTAGCAATTAATTGCAGTGCAGGAATCATGTCTTTTACGATGATGAAATTAGCTCGCCCTTCATAGCGTTTGGCTACTCTTTCATCTGTCACTAAAAAATGATGGTATTTTAATTCCAGTAACTCTGGAATAAAATCATGCCCATCAAAACGTGAGCCTATTATCGCAGCGAATAAAGCATTATCGCGTTTGGCAGATCTATGGTCGATATTGATTCGCGAAACCGTTGAACCAAGAAAAGCAATTTGTGACTTGCCCGCACAAAAGTCTGCAATGCTTTCTATTGTATAGTTCATTTTATAGTTCCTGAATTAAAACAAGCACGACATAGTGGCTTGTATTCATTGGTTTCTCCCAATTCTATGAGTTTATCACTTCCCGTAACTCTGTACGAATGATTCGCCAGGGACCCGCAATTTACGCAGATCGCATGCACCTTTGTGACATATTCGGCAATTGCCATCAAGCCTGGCATAGGTCCGAAAGGTCGGCCCTTGTAATCCATATCTAGACCAGCAACAATTACTCTTTTCCCCATGTTCGCCAATTGATTGCACACATTAACCAATTCAACATCGAAAAACTGAGCTTCATCTATTCCAACAACTTCAGCAGCATTGGACAAAATCAAAATATTTCCAGAAGACTCGACAGGCGTTGAACTTATTGCGTTTTCATCATGGGAGACCACTTCTTCATCATCATATCGCACATCTACATCCGGTTTGAAGATTTCAATCTTCTGACCAGCAAATTGGGCGCGCTTCAATCTTCGAATTAATTCTTCCGTTTTTCCTGAAAACATAGAGCCACAGACCACTTCGATCCAGCCATACTTATGCCTTTTATTACCTGTATACTCTAAAAACATTAAATACGAATTTCTATATTCATCATGGAATAGCTTGCAAAATATGACTTGATTGCCATCATTTCTTAAAGATTAGTAAATCGAAGGCACAATTGCCATCTTTGAACAGCGTTTGTAAGGCATGAATATGAAAGACTTGATTGAAAAAATAGAACTCCTCGGAAAACAACTTGCAGAAAAGGAAAACGAGCTTCACTTATTAAAGGAAGACTTAGAAGCCATGAGAGCAACTATAGAAGCCGCAATAGAAGGAGATCCTGCTATTAAAGATGAATCGCCATCGCTTGTTCAAGAAGAACCTGAGGAAGCTGAAGAGCCAATAGTCTCAGAAGAAGAGCCTCAAGAAATGATGAAAGAAGAAAAATCATCCTCTTTAGAAGTGAACGAAGAACAGCAGCACGAAGCGATCATGCGAACTATTGAAGAGTTTTCTCAAGAACAAGGCAAATCCATAGTCAAACAGATTCCTGAATCCGAATCTGTATCCCTCGCAGACAAAGTGCGTATTCAGCCTCTAAACGACATTAAAAAAACCATTGGAATAAACGAACGGTTTCTATTTGCCAATGTCTTATTCAATGGCGATATGAATGCGTTTTCAAAAGCTGTAGAGGAGTTAAATCATCTTGAGTCAATTAGTGATGCTATACGATTAATGGATGAAGAGCTTTCTTCAAAATACCATTGGAACGAAGAAGACGAAACCGTTGTTGCATTTAAAACACTGGTTTCAAGACGTTTCTCATAATGTTGCGCTCTGCTCTACTTCTGTTCACCCTTTTTTTAGTTGGAATTTCAAACGCACAAGATTCTTCGTACGCGAAAGAAATGATTGATTCGCTTTGCGCGCCTCGCTATCATGGTAGAGGATATGTTTTTCAAGGAGATGTGAAGGCTGCATCATTTATTGAGCGGCAGTGCAAAGAAAAAGGGCTCAAGTCCTTTGGTAATTCTTATGCTCAATCCTTTACGCTTGGCGTAAACACTTTTCCTGGCGACATGAGCGTCAAGTTCAATGGCGAATTATTGCAAACGGGAGTTGATTATCAAGTTAATCCTGGTTCGCAGAAAATAAATGGTTCATACAAGGTTCTCTACCTGAAGCCAAACATGGTCAAGAACCAAGAAAAAATATTAAAAACGGCCTCGAAGAAAAAAGTACAAAACCGATTTGTTGTAATTGATGAGGCTTCGGAAAATGCCATAATTGAAGAATTTTCAAAAGGCATCAACCAAAACCCTTTGAATGCGAAAGGTTATGTTCTCTTAAAAGACAAAAAGCTTACTTGGTGGGTTAGCAGACGAACTTACAACACAACGATTCTTGATGTTTCAAAAGAAGGGTTGGACAAAAAAATAAAAACGGTAGACCTCGCCATTGACCAAGAGTGGATAAGCGATTATCAATCACAAAATGTTGTTGCATTTATTCCTGGGCAAGTTGATTCAATGGTAGTTTTCAGCGCACACTTTGATCATTTGGGAAGAATGGGCAAAGACACTTACATAGCAGGCGCCAGCGATAATGCTAGCGGAAGTGCCATGCTGTTAGATCTTGCTGATTATTGCGTAGAGCATCCCCCAAAGTACAATACAATATTTATTTGGTTTGCAGGGGAAGAAGCTGGACTTGTAGGATCAAAATTCTTTGTTGAACATCCTTTATTCCCTTTAAATAAAATCAAATTTTTGCTCAACCTGGATTTAATGGCAGATGCTAAAAAAGGAATCACGGTTGTGAATGGATCAATTTTCAACGATGCTTTTGATCGTCTAAATGCTATCAATGAAAGAGAAAGTTTACTTAACCAAGTGAAGGCACGCGGAGCTGCTGCAAACAGCGATCATTATCCGTTTTATGAAAAAGGGGTGCCTAGTTTTTTCATCTACACCGAAGGAGATTACAAACACTATCATGACGTTAATGATGTTCCTGAAAACATTCCATTAACCAATTACTCTGAAGTATTTCAGCTGATCACCTCCTTTGTTAAAGAAGGGTTTTAGTTGCGAACGATTGTTACGCTGCCCTTAGCATTCTTTTCTAAGTATGGCAGGTTATCATCGCCAACTGCTTGGATCTCGTAAAAGTAAATCCCAGATGGAAGTGCGTTTCCAAAGCGATCCAATCCATTCCATCTTACTGAAATGTCATTCGATTCAAAAACGAGCTGTCCGCCTCTTGTCATAATACGAAGTGTAAAGTCTTTTATACCGTATCCATTCACCTCGAAATATTCGTTGTATGGATCTCCGTTTGGAGTAATGACTTGTTCGGCATTGTGCGTAAAATAAGCCGTTGTTTTTTCAATTTCAGGTTCTTCCTGCGCTTCGACCTTTTCTGCTTGGTTATTAGCCACGGTTGAAGAAACAGTAGATCCATTTTGAACATCACTTTTCACTTCTTCTGATGTCTCCACTCTCGGTTCAGACAACTTTGCAGAGCTTTCAGAGTGGTCTGACAGCGTGTTGTCTTCTTCCGTTGGGTTATTTGAAGGGCTCTCTGAGAAACCTTCAATACCTGGTTTATTTGATGCTTTTGCTTTCTCTGATCTAGTATCGTCAATTACGACAATAGGAGCATCTGTGTTTTGATCAGCGCTGTTTTGTTGAATTGCGCTTTCAACAACTACACGCTCTTCTTCAAAAGATGTATTGGTTTCTTCAGTATTTGCTTGCTGCTCTTCTGAAAATTCCACCTCAGTAAGAGATGCAGTTTCAGAATTTTGATATTCAACCTCAGCAATAGTCGCTGCGGTAATTAAGCCAGCAAAACCAATAATGGCTGCTGCTTTTCCTAGGAAAAGGTTTCCGCTAGCCGCTGCTGACGAAACCGCCCCCACACCGCTCAATGAAGATTGAATCGATGCCCAAACTTCAGGACCTACAGGTACTTCGTAAGACTGAAGTGCCTCCCTGAATATTTTTTCAATATTTTCCTTTTGATCAGACATTATATGTTCTCTCGTTCTACAATTATGTTCATTAAATAAGTGCGGGCCTTGCGATACTGGGTTTTTGAAGTGCTTTCAGACACCCCCAATTCATCGGCAATTTCTTGATGTGAATAGCCTTCTATGGCATACATGTTAAATACTGTTCTGTATCCCGTTGGCATGGCTTGAATGATTTTCATCATTTCTTCAACCCTTAAATCACTGGTAGACATTTCGCCTTCTCCAGCCAAATATTCAGCCTCAGATATATCAGCATCAATATGCATTCGATTTCTCTTACGCAATTCGTCCAATGCCGTATTTATCATCGTTCTTCTGATCCAACCTTCAAAACTTCCTTCCCCTTTAAATTTATGCAGGTGAATAAACACCTTCACAAATCCATCTTGAAGCAAATCTTGGGCTTTTTCACGGTCTCCTGCATAACGCATACAAACCGACATCATCTTTCCCGCAAACTTTTCAAATAACGCTTGTTGTGCCCTCTGATCTCCTTTCAAACACTTCTCAATCAACTCTTCGTCAGTCATCATTGGGGCAAAACTTGATATAAGATGCAGTTCATGGTTAAATAGTTGTCTGGAGTGACCGAATATATCACGAATATTTAGTGATCAAGTTACTATTGCTCAAGAATTCATTTTTAGAACACTACCCAACTTGAATAAGAGTTCTTTCATCATAAATTAGATTCAGCCGTACTAACTACCTTCGTCTCACTTTCATATGAAGATATCAGCATCCGTATACTCCAGTAAAGACAGTCCGCTTCAAGAACTCATTGAAGATCTTGACCAACATGGAATTGATTATTTCCACATCGACTGCAGAGATGATGAGCGAGTATTTGACGACATCGAAAAAATAAAGCAATGGAGTTCCACCCCGATTGATCTTCACCTCATTACTTCCAATCCTGAGCAATATTTTGATCGAATAAATGCACTGAAAGTAGAGTTGGTCACACTTCAGTTTGAGGACTTGAATGGCTATCAATACCGAGGAGGTTTGCAGTCCAAAATGGGACTTAGCCTCGTTTCTTCGACCGATATTTCTGCCTTTGAACAGGGTGCAAATTATTATGAATTTGTCCTCTTCATGGCAACAACCCCAGGTGAAAGTGGCGGACAGTTTGACAAAATCAACTTTCGAAAGATTCGCGAATTCAAACGTCAGTTTCCTGGAAAAGCGATTCATGTAGATGGAGGCGTAAATGCGGAGGTGAGTTTTGTGCTTCGCAGCATGGGCGTGGGATCTTCTGTTGTTGGTTCCTATTTGTTTAAAAACATGCCTGTTGGCGCGGCATTGCTCAACCTCAAAACCCATGAAATCGAAAGCCAATACTTGGTGAAAGATTTTATGCGAACGAGGGAAGAATCTCCTCTTCTTGGCCCGAATGCTCGAAGCCTGAAAGAGGTGCTGCAGAGCATCGAAGATTTTAAGCTTGGGTTTACCATGCTCGAATCGACTGATCACTCTTTGGAAGGCATCATTAGCAATGCCGATTTAAGAAGGGAAGTTTTGCGCACGGTTGATTCGCACTCAGAAATTAGTGTGGGTGGCATGGTCAACCGAAATCCAATATCCATTCAAGAAAATATCACCGTTAAGGCCATGCTGCAAAAAATAAAAACATTCGATTTCCCCATCAATTACCTGCCCGTGGTAGATGCTCAGGGAAAAGTGAAAGGAGTGGTTTCATTCCTCAATCTGGTGAAAGGAGAATTATGATCATACACACAAAATCAACGGTTTCTGAAGCCGAAGCGCACAAGATTGCCCAATCCACCAAATCTGCCATTTTTCACGATGGCGCTCGATTCGTGTTGGTGACCCCTTCAAAAATGAAGGAAGTGCCCTCGCAATTTGCCGGCATTGTCGAGAAGTCTTGGCCAATGGCAGACGACCTTCAACTTGGAAGTCGCAGTTACTTAACTGAAACCCGAACCGTGAAGATTGGAAATACGGAGATAGGTGGAAACACGAAAAACACCCTAGTAATCGCAGGCCCTTGTTCGGTAGAATCGGTAGAACAAATTAGACAAAGTGCTGAATTGATGAAGCGGCTTGGCATCACCGCGCTTCGAGGCGGATGCTATAAACCGCGAACATCTCCCTATTCCTTTCAAGGATTGGGTTTAGAAGGCCTTCAACTGCTATCCAAAATGCGCGATGAATACGGTTTTTCAATCGTAAGCGAAGTGCGTGATGCCACCCATGTGGATGACGTGATCGAGCACGCAGATGTGATTCAAATTGGAGCCAAAAGCATGTACGATCACGGCATCCTGAAAGCCTGTGCAAAAACGCAAAAAACGGTGTTGATCAAGCGAGGTTTTGGAACCACCTTGCAAGAGTTTGCGCAGGCGGCTGAGTTTGTGTTAAGCGGGGGAAACCCCAATGTGATATTGTGCGAACGCGGGATACGAACCTTTGAAACAAAAACGAGATTTACGCTCGACCTCTGCGGGGTGGCTTGGTTGAAAGAATACACCAACCTACCTGTGGTGTTGGATCCTTCACACGCATTGGGTTATCGGTATGGTATTTCTGATTTGGCTAAAGCCTGCGTGGCCATGGGAATCGATGGGCTTTTAGTAGAGGTACATCCAAATCCAGCGGTTGCGAAAAGCGATGCTGCCCAGCAATTGTATCACGATCAGTTTGAACAATTACTCAAGGAATTGAAACCGGTGGCGAACGCTGTAGGAAGAACAATCAAATGAGGTTTTTGCAACAAAATATTCGCTTTCTATTGGATCAACATCCTGAGCTAAGTCAAAGCTTTGGGGACGACCCCCGCCTTTCCCAATTGGAGAATTTGGCTGAGAACGCCGGGTGCCCGGTGGAGAGCATTTTGCTCCATAATTTGGAAGCGCAGACGTTTCCATGGCAAACCCTAAAGTTCATTTTTTTGGATGTAGATGGGGTGATGACAGAAGGCGGAATGTTTTATACGGATGACGGAGACGAATTCAAACGCTTCGACACAAAGGATGGAATGGCCATCAAAGAGGCGATGAAACATGGTGTGGAATTCGGAATAATCTCGTCTGGAGTGAACAAAAAAATCATTCAGCATCGCGCTGATATGTTTGGCGTCAAGCACATTTACGTTGGAGCAGACCCCAAACTGGTCATTGCTGAAAAGTGGCTCACCGACTTAGACTTGGCATGGAATCAATGTGGTTACATCGGTGACGACATCAACGACCTGCAGATGTTCGACAAGGTAGCCATCAAGGCGTGTCCCTCGGATGCGGTAGATCGAATTAAAAGCAAGGCTGACTTTGTGCTTCAATCCAAAGGCGGTCATGGCTGCGTTGTTGAGTTTGTGAGCTACTTGCCCAACTTGAAAAACATTCTCTGATGGCGGGTAAGTTGACTCTGGTGCCCACGCCCATCGGTAATCTAGACGACATCACCTTGCGTGCGCTGAAAGTCCTGACGGATTGCAACACCATCCTCTGCGAAGACACTCGCCACAGCGGAAAACTCCTAAAGCATCACGGTATCAGCAATAAGCTTCAGCCCTTTCACCAGCACAACGAACACAAAATCACCCGTTCTCTAATTCAAAAAATGGAATCTGGCGAACACCTCGCCCTCATCACCGATGCTGGCACTCCGGGAATAAGCGACCCAGGATATTTATTGGTTCGTGCATCCATTGAGGCGAACATTCAGGTGGAGTGCCTTCCGGGCGCCACCGCCCTTGTGCCAGCGATTGTGGGCAGCGGATTTGCCTGCGAAAAATTCGTTTACCTCGGCTTTCCCCCTCAGAAAAAAGGCCGACAAACCTTTTGGTTATCCTTGGCCGAAGAGCAACGAACAATGGTCATGTACGAGTCTCCGCACCGGATCTTGAAGGCATTAAAAGAAGCGTCTGAAGTTTTTGGTCCAGACAGAAGGGCATGTGTAGTGCGCGAATTGACCAAAATGTTTGAAACGTATCATCGAGGAACCTTGAGTGAACTGCTGTTGGAAGGCGAAGCAAACAAATACAAAGGGGAAATTGTGTTAGTGATTGAGGGCGCTGAAATCAAATCGCTCAAAACGAAGAAATGAAAGGTATTTACCTCATAATACAAGGCCGGGCAGATCAGGCGTTTGAAATGCGCAAAATGCAATTGGCAGAAACAAAACCAACAAAAATAGCTCTCTTAAATCTAAACCCTTAATAGTTCACTTTTTGCTGACGTTATACAAACTGCACTACCGTGAATGTTGATTTTATTCTGAAAATTCGCGTCAAACATAAATTTATTGATCACCGCGTCAAAACGCATGCTGCGGTTATACCCATAGACATTCGCGCCCCGGGCACTTAACAAGCCTCTTTACACCCTTTAATATCAGCAGTTAAGGAGGTTTTTGGTTTTTAAACCCCCGTTTTGGTACTAAAAAGGCATTGAGTACCGCTACTAACTGCGTGCCGTTGCCGAATGGCAAAAAGCAAAACATTATAGACCTTTAAATAAAATCGGGTGATGGCCCAGCCTGCGCACCTAAAGGCGTTTACGAATAGACTTGGAATGAGAAGAAATGCTGTTTTCTAAGGTAAAAGAAGAATATAGATTCAGCTTTTTTTGCTCAAAACAAGAATCAAAGGTTAAGATCTAAAATAGATTATCAAAAACTATTCAATTTTATATTCAAAATACCTTTTATCTTTTTCACTACGCACTCTGATTATCCGCAAAACACCTCGCTTATTTATAGCTTTAATGTACGCACTTCTTTTTGCTCTAATGGTATCAGATGCATATTGAGAAATCTTTAGTATTTCATCCATTGAAGCACCAACTAGAGTAGCTCCTCTACTTGCCAATAAACGCTGCTCCAATTCAGAAATAAGTTCATCGTGTTCACTACTAGTATTAGGGAAGGAATATTTAGCAAGACTTGTTAATAGTTTCGTTTTTAGGGATTTGAAAAGCGCGATTACTAAAATCGTAAAAAGAACAATACTAAGCATCCAGTAATTGATTTTCGTATCCGAACTTTCCTCATTCTGAATTAACCCTTTCTTTTGGTAAATAATATTTTCCGATAATTGAACTGAATCTAAGTTACCATTTGAATCACGATAATATATAAAATCATTCTTAGCGTAAACAGCTGATTTACCATCAATACATGGAACCTCTTTAAAAAAAGTAGTTGATATTTCTTCACAGGTTTCTTTATTGAAAAGTATATACCTGCATTTGGTTTCAAGCCTTATTTGAAGAATTAAAAAGTGTTGAGTTTCATGCACTACATAGCCTCCTATTCTTTCAACGTCTGCCCTATTTAAATTTTCAAGCTTTCTTATGTTCAAATAGGTCCGAGTTTTTAAATCGATTTTACCATAGAGATACGATTCTGAATTATTACTCGGTATCGTAAGAATAACATTTAACGAATCTCCATTAAGCCAAGCAGCATTAATCTTACTAGACATTTTAGGAAAACCACTCAAACGCAATAATAACCACTCATTCAAGGTTCTATCAAATTTCAGTATTCCACTGAAAGTGTTAAACAAGCCTTCACCACCAGCGCTATAAATCTCCGAATCATAAATAAATAGACATCGCCTAAAATTATGTCCATGATATTTGCTAATACTTAATTTTTTAACAGAAACAGGGTTGCGATTAACGTTAAGTTCAAACAAATGCAATGTACCCTCGGGATTATAATACCCTATGCTATCATTTAAATAGATAAGACTACTGAAAAAATCACTTTTAAACTGGATAATGTCTTTTTCCAGTATTAAGCTATCAATCTTTTGTTGAATGAACTGCGTGTCTATTCTAGGTGGAATAATGGCTTGGATAGTTGAAGCCATTATTAATACGGCACCCATCAAAAAGAATTTTTTCATAATCCAAGAAATTAAACCCCTAGCTTAGTAGATCTAAAATACATGTAAACACAAATTCACACTCAAAAAATTAATCAGTGAGAACAATTTTAAGTAAATTGCGTTTAATTTTTAACTAATAATTTTAACTTATGAAAAATTACTCTCTTATCTTTTTAGTAACGGCAACATTTCTCACGTCATGCGTGAGCATGAAGCACACGTATCGTACTCAAGATGTTCAGCCTTCAGGTATAATGGTAGCTGATAATTATGTAGCAGATTTAGATATTAACTTCAAAAAATCTATTTCTGGAGAGACTTCCCGTCAACACAAATCTGAGTCGCAAGCGAAACAAGAAGCATATTTTAATGCTATCTCTAGTAATAATGTTCATGTATTAGTAGATCCTATTTACAGTGTCAGCTCTACCAAAAGGCTTTTTGGGTCAACTAGCACCGCTAAAGTTTTCGGATTTGGGGCATTATATGAAAATCCTCGAATCGCAGGCGCAGGCGCAGTAGCGGAAGGTTCAGGTGGATCGGTAGCTGATCGACTTGCACAATTAGAGCGTTTTGCAAAAATAGAAGGCGTTCAAGGTGGTTTGACCGAAGCTTCATATGCCGTTGACACAAGACCTGGCTGCTGCGATGGAAACAAAGGGGAGTCTAGTTTTGGTAGCACACACTTACTGCACGCATCAGAAAACGCAACCTCTCTAGTTGATGAATTCGAAAAATTCTTGGCATTAGAATGTAAAACTTGCCCTTCTACGCTCAACGTGGGGATGGACGTTCAAAATTCACAGAATAAAAGAGGTTTTATTCTCAATTTATATTGCAATACACTCGGAAAATTACCTATTTTCCGTAAATTGTGCAGATAAAGGTTTGCCTTATTAATAACAAGGCAAGTTACAACGGCTCATTCATCACAGCGAGCCCTTGTAACTTGCCTTTTTTCAGTCGTAAAATTAATCAGTGAGAATACTCGCATCGATACTAATTATAATTGTGGGCAGCATCCATGGTATGTCCCAAACTATTGGGATACAGCAAGACGTTGCTTCTCGAATAATTCAAAGCCACCAAGTCAAAAAAGCATCCTACATTGAACAAAACAGCATTGATATAGGAACCTTGCTTACTCTGCGCAAGACCTCCCTTGAGAACTACTTAAAAAAAATCGTTGCGCAACAATCTGCATTCAGCAAACCAATCATACCTTCTACTTCTCAGAAGACTATAACCCGTAAATATCAATCTCAAATCTCCAAATCAACATCTAAAAAAGCGGTTCAAATTGCTGAAGAAATTCATAAAAACAGAACCCCACTAACAAGTATTCAAAAATCTTCGATAGCAAAATTACCACCACTCGCAATCAACGAACAAACCGATAAGCAAGCCTCAGAAATAGCAGCATTTTTGGGTAAAAAAGCCCATCTAAACACCCCGACTATTGCTAAAGAAAAAAGTAGTGCTGAAGGCCCTTCAAGTGATGCTCCAAAACAAATTGTTGTAGAAACGCATTCTCCGTTTTTGGCAAATATTTCGTTTGAAAATAAAGATGAGAAAGAAGCCATAAGTTCTGAGCAGAGTCATGCTGAAAAAACTCCCTCTGAGACGCAAAATCAAGCTGATTCAACCAATGAACAGTCTGAAATTAAGAGTGAAAACAATTACGAAATCTTAAAACTGGATGACCCCGTAAAACGTACCTTGGAGCTTAATGCTTTTGAAGAAATCACTACTTCTCAAACTAAAAAAGACTCTGCAATTGTGCTTTCAAACCAAAGCAACTCAAACTCCTCTTCGAGCGAGACAGTATTACCAAATAAACCCCTCCAAGAACAGCACGTTGAGACGCCAGTAAAGGTGAGGCCGATTACTGACATTGCAAGCAAAGAGAAAGAAGTTAAGCCCATTGAAAGAACAAGCGTGAATGAAACAATAGATGAGGGGGCACTCTACGACACCACCTTTGAAGGGGTGTCATTTTATTTACAAGTCGCTGCTTTATCGTCTCCCAAATCAACTCAAGAAGTCGAAAAAATCCTTGGCCTAAATGAACACGTTGAAAGAAAATCAATTGCTGGTTTATACAAATATTTTGTGCCAAACTTCAGCACCTATCGTGAAGCTCTGCTGAAAAAACAGAGCTTAGAGCACAGGGGTGTGTCATGCTTTGTAGTTGCCATGAAAACGGGCAATGTTTTGGATATTAAGACTTTACTTCAGGTCAGTGATTAGACGAGAAGATCATTAGCGAACTAGTTGATCTCTTGTCCATCTTTGCAACATGAAAGCCATTGTTGTAACCAAAGAAGGGTCTGCTGCTGAAGCATTCGAATTTCAAGATATACCCAAACCAAGTCCTAGCGCCAATCAAGTGCTCATCAAGGTGAGTCATTTTGGATTAAACTATGCCGACATTATGGCCCGTAAAGGTCTTTACAATGACCGTCCTGCACTGCCTTGTGTATTAGGATACGAAGCAGTGGGTGAAGTAGAAGCTGTGGGAGAAAACGCTAAGCGTTATGAAGTGGGTGATTTAGTTTTAGGATTCACCCAATTTGGCGGATACGCTGAATATGCTGTTGCAGATTACCGCGGAGTTGTGCAATTAGCTCATGGAACAAACAGAGAAGAAGCGACCGCTTTGGCAACACAATATTGCACCGCATGGTTTTCAGCGTGTCACATGATCAATTTACACAAAGGAGATCGGGTGCTAGTGCATGCAGCTGCTGGTGGTGTAGGAACTGCCTTGGTGCAAATTGCTAAATGGAAAGGCTGCGAAGTAATCGGCACCGCCAGTAAACCAGAAAAATTGGAATACATCAAAGCACAAGGTGCAGACCATGCTATCAATTATCAACCGCACGATTTTTCAGAAGAATTGAAGCGCATTTTGGGAGAAGATCGATTGGATATTGTATTTGATCCCGTTGGAGGTTCTAACTTCAAAAAATCTATACAGATGCTTGGCTCTGGAGGACGCATCGTAACGTTTGGCGCCAGTGAGTGGAGCAATTCAAATGGTGGGCTCATGGCAAAGCTGAAACTGGCTTTTGGTTTCGGGTTCCTTCATCCAATCGGCCTATTGATGAAGGCAAAAGCAGTGATCGGAATCAACATGCTGCGCATTGGAGAAAACAAGCCCGATTACTTGCAGCAAACCATTGAAGCCGTTTATGAGCATTACCAAAAAGGCATTCTAAAGCCTACGGTAGATTCTGTGTTTGATGCCAAAGACATCGCCAAGGCACACGAGCGACTAGAGGGAAGAGGCTCGATAGGTAAAGTGGTGGTGAAGTGGTAGTTAGAAACTAAACTCCTTTTTAAACGCTGCAAGACGTTTGCGGAGAACATCTAAGTGGTCTAAAGAAGTCGTCAGATTTCCTTTGTCAGTCTCTACTCTCAGCTCACGCAGCTTCATGTTGTTATTGATGAAAATCATCTCCATTTCAGGATATAATTCACGCAGAACCTCCACAATATCATTGATGCTGTAATTGTGCTCCACTAAATTGAACGTTCCACTTTGTGAATCTTCTTTGATGAGTTGGCTTAAAGCAGCAGTTACTGTATCTATAAAAACAAATGGTCTGTGCTGATCGCCCGTGCCGTGGATGTTGATCTTGTTGTGAAAATTAGCCTCGAATAAGAGTTTATTGATCACCGCATCAAAACGCATACTCCGATTATAACCATATACGTTTCCGCAACGAATAATGGTGGTTTTGACTTTATCTTCCAATCTACGCACATGTTCTTCAGCGCGCATTTTTGAAATGCCGTAAAATGTCTTTGGATTCAATTCAGCATCTATTCCTTTAGCCATATCTCCAGAACCGTATACCGAAACCGAGCTCAAGTAAATCAGATGCTTCACATTGCTTTCTTCTACTGCGTAGGTCACTTCGGCTGTTCCCCAATGGTTCACCTGCTCAAATAAGTGCGCATCTTGATCGGCAAAAGGCGTAGTTACTTTGGCCGCCAAGTGAAATACAACATCCGCTTTTGAGACTGCTTTTCTCAAATTTCGGCTGTCAAGAATATCTCCTTCAATGAATTGATATCGAGCATCAAATTTCTTTATCCCAATGAAAAGGTTATAGTTATGCCTGCTCAAGTTATCATAAACTGTAACGCTCTCTACTTCTTTCAATTGAAGCAAAGAATGACATAGCGCTGTACCTACATATCCGGCTCCTCCTGTAACTAATATTCTCATATCTACTTGCTAATCAATTCTGTGTGCAGGCCACACTCCGTTTTATTTTGCCCCACCCATCTACCCTCACGTTCATCACCCATTGCTGGTTTCATGGTGCAGGGTTCACATCCAATACTCACATATCCTGCCGCATCCAACGGATGGCGCGGCAAATCCATTATGCTGATGTACTGCCATATTTCTTGCTTACTCCAATCGAGCATTGGATGAAAACGCATACCGCCCTGAGGAGTGTTTTCAAATGATTTTAAGTTCTTACGATTCGCGTTTTGATCAGCGCGCACTCCATTTACCCAAATATCGAATCGCTCTAGTAGCGGCTGCATAGGTTGTGTTTTGTTGAGGAAGCAGCAATAGTCCGGATCTGATGTGAAGTAGAAATTTCCCTTCGCATCACGCTGCTGCACTTTAGGCACATGAGATTCAATATTCAATACATTGATGCCAAAAGCCTTCGCTACTTCATCTCTAAACCTTAATGTATTTGGAAAATGAAACCCTGTTTGAATGAAATAGACGGGCATCTCTGGCGCAATTTGACCCAAAAGGTGAAGCATAGGCAAGCTGTGTGTCTGGAAGGATGAACTCGCAAAGAAGGTCCGGCCTTCATTGCGAAACTCTTGCACATGGTCGCGAATCCCTTCAATTTTCTGTAGCAAATCGTCCGTAAGTTCTTTCATCTTTTGTGCCTTTCCAGTGCAAAGGTTACGTTGATTGGACTGTTCATGCAAGCTGCATGTTATCTATTAATCTTATTTCACCGGCATATGCTGATATAACCGCATGATATGTCTTGTCTTCACGAAACCTATCCGCTGGAATAAATTGATCCGGGTAAATAATATCAAAATACTCAAGTTCAAGTTCGGCTGAATCAGTAAACATTTTTTGAACTTCTAGACGAATATCATTGAACGACTGCTGTTTTAACCTTGTCTTGGAGTAGGTGAGCACTTTGTGCAGTAAGGTTGATTCAAAGCGCTGGCTCTCATTTAAACGCCTATTACGAGAGCTCATTGCGAGGCCATCACTTTCTCGAATCGTAGGCATTCCAACAATTTCAATCGGCATATTTTCCTGCTGAACCAGTCGCTTAATTACTTGCAGTTGCTGAAAATCCTTCTGCCCAAAAAAAGCTGTGTTCGGCTTTACAAGATCAAATAGTATATGAACCACTTGGCCAACACCTTTAAAATGTCCAGGCCTAAAAGCTCCTTCGAACCGTGTTTCTAAACCGCCAAAATCATGCAAATAAAGGTCCTCACTTCCAACCGGATAAATTTCCTGTCGATTTGGTAGAAACACAACTTCACAGCCGGCAGACTGCAATTTTTCCAAATCTGCCTCTGTATCAATCGGGTACTTTTCAAAGTCTTTAGGGTCGTTAAATTGAGTGGGATTAACAAATATGCTTGCCACGGTGGTCAGGCCTCGAACTTTACTCTCGTTGACCAATGAAAGATGGCCATCATGCAACGCTCCCATAGTCGGAATGAACCCAATCTGTGTCTTAGAGTTTAAGCAAATACTCAGTTCTTCACGGTTTTTAGCAATTTTCATTTTGACAAAAGCTTGTTGATATTGATGGATAGCCCTTAAATGCGTAAATTTGCAACACTTTTTCGCAAAAAAAGAGTTCTTTTCTTAAACCCAAGGATTTATATATGAGTAATTACGAACGCGTCTTATACGTTTCTCAGGAGATCAACCCTTATTTACCAGAAAATTACATGTCATACATTAGCCGACAGTTACCACAGGAGGCTCAAGATTTCGGAAAAGAAATCAGACTGTTCATGCCAAGATTTGGTTGTGTGAATGAAAGAAGACATCAGTTGCATGAGGTTATCCGCCTTTCAGGTATGAACCTTATTGTTGACGACACGGATCATCCGTTGATTATTAAAGTGGCTTCTATTCAGCCGACCAGAATGCAGGTTTACTTCATAGACAATGAAGAGTATTTCAAGCGCAAGGCTACCTTCTTTGATGAAGAAGACAATTTCTTCGAAGACAATGACGAACGTTCAATATTCTTTTGCCGTGGAGTTTTCGAAACGGTAAAAAAATTAGGCTGGATGCCAGAAATCATCCATTGTCATGGCTGGTTCAGTGCTTTAATGGCCGTTTATCAAAAGACCTTTTATGCTGACGATCCATTATTTGGAGATGCGAAAGTTGTCTTCTCTATCTATGATGAATCTTTTGAGGAGACTATGGATCCACGATTCATTGAGAAGTTAAAATATGATGGAATTGAGCTGGAAGACGCTGAGTTGATGGCAAATCCTTCGTATGATAGCTGGGTTAAATTAGCGGCTAAATATTCTGACGGTATTGTATTTGGTTCAGAATATGTCAGCGATGAAATAAAAACCTACGTTAACTCATTAGGAAAGCCAGTTTTAGATGCGCAACCAGAGGAAAAACTCATGAGTGTATTCGATGATTTCTACTCTCAAGTAGCAGCAGAATCAACTGTGGTAGCAGAATAACAACGTGAATAAAACACATAGACATTCAAATAAACAGCGGTTTGCCTTATGGCGAGCCGTTGTTTTTTTAGTGCTTTTAGTTTCTTTGGGAGCTTGCAAGGGCGACCAATTGCTTGGACTTGAGGTGCAGCCCGAGGGCTCGTTAGATCCTATTCAAAAATTGGATAGCTTCACCGTACAAGCAAAAACTGTATTGTTAGACGAACCGCAGGTTTCCACCAATTTTCAAAACTTCGTTGGAACGATGAACAACGATGTCTTTGGCCGTTCATCTGCTAGTCTCTACTTGAACTTTATTTTAGAATCTGAAAACATTGCTCTTGACCTTAAGCCTGAAGAATATGTAGTTGATTCACTAATCCTAAACATAAGAGCAAGCAATTCTTATGGGGACCCTACTGAAATTCAACTTTTAGAGGTTTTTGTGATTGATGAAGAGATCATTAGTGACTCTAACTATACTTCAGATAAAGCGTTTCAAACCGATGATCAGCCGGTTGGCACAGCGCCTATTTCATTTGAATCTCAAGATAAAATTGGCGAATTGTTCAATAGCGCTGACTATGACGGCTTTCAATTCTATCTTGACAAAGACTTAGGTGAGTTTCTCTTACAAGGCATAGGTAGGGAATATGCTACTTCGGCTCAACTTCAAGAATACTTCCGAGGCCTACTAATTGAAACCAACGCTTCAAATAGTGTTCAAAATGGCGCCATTTACAGCTTCATCACCTCAGGAAGCAGCACTGGGTTAACTCTTTACTTCCACCCAAAAAATAGCTCTAACGCTGACGAAGCAGAGTCCCTAACATTCTTAACTTCCACTTCAACATCTCGGATCAATCGCTTTGACAACGATCGATCAACCGCATTGGTGAGCAATTATCTCAACGATTTATCAAAAGGAAAAGAATTGCTCTTCGTTCAGGGAATGTCTGGGGTGAGAACAGAATTGTTCTTTCCATCATTGAATAATTTCGCAAAGGCAACTGATATAGCTGTCAATCTTGCACGATTAAGAATTAAAACATCTGATATGCAGCCTTCAGGGCTCGATTATTCACCAGAGTTGATCTTGCTAGACTTTGAAGTAGATCCTTCAACTGGCGATACTCTTGAGACACTTAATTTAGACTATACGTTTAGTACATCTAGACATGGCGGAGAACTTTCTGATGATAAATCAGAATACAGCTTTGACGTTACTCGTCAAATCCAAAAAATAATCGAATCTGCGCAAGGCGGAAGCAACGTCAACTTAGGTTTTACGCTCAATGCACAAGTGCCTGTTCTTAACGGAAATGTACGCACCCAAACTGTATTGCAAGGATCTGATAATATTGTGCTTGAAATATTCTACACTGATATAAACGATTAATTATGTGCGGTATAGTAGGTTACACAGGAAAAGGTCAAGCTTTTCCAGTTCTAATTAAAGGTCTTCAAAGACTCGAGTATCGGGGTTATGACAGCGCTGGAGTTGCTCTCATGAGTGATACCTTGAATCTGTATAAATGCAAAGGGAAAGTGTCGGATTTATTGAGTCATATTGGATCTGCAAACACAGAAGGACACTATGGAATTGGTCATACACGATGGGCGACACATGGCGAGCCAAATGATGCGAATTCGCATCCGCATCAATCTATGTCAGGAGATTTAGTGCTTATTCACAATGGTATTATAGAAAACTATGACAGCATCAAAAAAGAGCTGATGCAGCGCGGATATGTTTTCAAATCAGAAACTGACACTGAGGTTTTAGTCAATTTGATTGAAGAGATCAAGAAGAACGAAAATGTAAGTTTAGCTGAAGCGGTACGCAAATCTCTTAACGAGGTAATCGGGGCATATGCCATTGTCGTTATGTCTAAAAGCGAACCCGGAACTTTGGTTGCCGCAAGAAAAAGTAGTCCTTTAGTAATTGGAATAGGTGCCGAGGGAGACTATTATATTGCCTCAGACGCAACTCCCATTGTTGAGTTCACGAAGAACGTTGTCTATTTGGACGATGGCGAAATAGCGGAGATAGTTCCTGGCAAAGAATTGAGGCTTTTCACGGCTAAAAAGCAAAATGTTACGCCATACATTCAAGAGTTGGAGCTGCATTTAGAGCAGCTTGAAAAAAGTGGTTATGAGCATTTTATGCTTAAAGAGATATACGAGCAGCCAAGAAGTGTTCATGATAGTATGCGCGGTCGTTTAAACGTTGCTAAAGGCCTTGTTCACTTGGGTGGGATTGCAGATTACGAACAGAAGATCATCAATGCACAGCGCATCATCATTGTGGCATGCGGAACATCGTGGCATGCTGGATTAGTTGGCGAGTACTTAATCGAAGATTTGGCTCGGATTCCTGTTGAAGTAGAATACGCCTCAGAATTCAGATATAGAAATCCGATTATTACTGAGAATGATGTTGTAATCGCCATTTCTCAATCAGGAGAAACAGCGGATACATTAGCTGCTTTAGAACTGGCAAAATCAAAAGGCGCGACTATTCTAGGTGTTTGTAATGTGGTTGGTTCTTCCATCGCTCGAACAACACATGGCGGATCGTACACGCATGCAGGACCAGAAATTGGTGTTGCAAGTACAAAAGCGTTCACGTCACAGGTAACTGTCTTAACCCTCATGGCCTTAATGCTTGGAAGCAAAAAAGGAACCATAGAAAGAAGCCGATATCAGCGTTTGCTTTATGGTCTAGAGGCTATTCCTGAAAAGATCGAACGCGCCCTTAAAACAGATAAACTGGTTGAAGAAATTTCAACGAAATTCAAGGATTCCAGTAACTTCTTATACCTCGGAAGAGGATATTGTTTTCCAGTCGCTTTAGAAGGAGCTCTCAAATTGAAAGAGATCTCTTATATCCACGCTGAAGGATATCCTGCGGCAGAGATGAAGCACGGTCCAATTGCCTTGATTGATGCAGATATGCCTGTAGTTGTAATTGCAACAAAAGGTCCTTCATATGAAAAAGTAGTAAGTAACATTCAAGAAGTAAAGGCAAGGAAGGGCGTGATTATCGCCATAGTAACCGAAGGCGACACTCAAGTGACCGAAATGGCCGATTACAGTATTGAAATACCTGAAACGGAAGAGATATTCTCGCCATTAGTGGCATCTATACCACTGCAATTGCTTTCATACCATATCGCTGTAATGAGAGGTTGCAACGTAGATCAACCAAGAAATTTGGCGAAGAGTGTTACAGTGGAGTAGCAGAAACAACCGGTTATCCTTACCCCTTAAAACTCATTGTAAGATTCTCATTTTCAGTAACTACTACCAAATTGTGGGAGTCAAATTATAGTGAATATCAACAGTATTTATACACTCGAATTTGTGAATATAAACATCATTTTCTTACCCCTATAGGGTATAGAAAGATATCTCAAATCTTCAATGAAGAAGGGTTAAAAACACCTCGAGGAAGTACTTTTAAGAACAATCATATTCACTCTATCTACAAAAAAGGTAAGATTAGAGAGGAAAGAATGAATAGAGAAGATATTGTTGAGGTAGGTCAGGTTCACATAGAACCTATGTAACTCCTCATTTATAACAAACTCACATAACGTTATCCCCTACTCCACTTTTTAGGATTATCACCAAACACCTTCAATCCCTTACTACCCGATTGAATCTTTCTCCGAAGAAACTTTGAGAAATAGTGTGTTTAATCGTTTTACTCCAATACTTATTGGTAGTGAACAATCCAAATCCTACAGTTAGTAGGTACTAATTAAGAATTATTTATAAGGAATGAACCCAGTAATGGGATTGATATTCTTATACCCAATAACAACAAGATGAACAGTAAACAACAAGATGAACTAACACAATGGTTATCAAATAAGAACTATAATTTCTATGTGACTACCACATTCAAAAACAAGTTATCAGATGAGACAATCAATAGAAAGATGGAACATTTCAGTAACCACTACCTAATTGAAGAACTGTTTTGGGTACGAGAGTATACATCAGATAGAAAACCACACATCCATATGGTAATTAAAACAAACAAGATTATTAAATCATACAACAAACTTCCCAAGTTACTCAAGGATTGGGGTAATACGGATTTCAGATTATTTGAGAAATCAAAATCTACTCGATGTATATCGTATCTGAATAAGGAGTATCACAATCAGAACTCACTATGGGGAATCAAATAACAAAGGAGAACAACTAATGAAAAAGGATACAGGACAACGACATGGGGAGTTAATGAACTCACTCTATCAATTAACAAAGGATATTGGAATACACCTCCCCCCGGACAAAATAGAACCCACTACAACCTCTCTAATAGATGTATTTATTAACTACGAAAGATATAGAAATTCAATCCTTGAGAATGGTAAAAAAGTATTAGGGAATTCAATTGGGATGTTACCCATTGAAAAACAAGAACTAATCAAACAAAAAATGAAATCTAAAATGAAGGATTCAGATGAATAACATTAAATCTAATATGGAAATGTCCAATCGAATCACAAAAACATCTGAAGAGATATTGGATTCTATCAGAACCAACAACATTGATAGATTTAGAGAGACACTTCAGTTGTTTATTATACAATTTGAATTATACAGAGAACAGATAGGAAACGATTATGAACGATAAACTACTAACTAAATACGAAGTCATGACCTACCTCAACATCAGTAGAAGACACTTTGAGAAATTGGTAACGGAAGATAACCTACCAATAATTAAGATAACTCAGAATAAGAGGTATATGAGGTTATCTGACCTTAATAGGTATCTAAATACTAAAATGGTAAATCAACCTCAGGAGATTACTCAGGAAGTACAACCTGATTTCCAATGGAACAATATATGGAGTAAGAAATGAGATTAAATGAATTCAAATTTGAACGGGATATAGAATCAAAGATTGATGAGTTTGGAATACTATCAGATAAGATTGATAAAGTAAAGATGGAACTGAGTGAACTTTCAAACCGATACAAAGAGATTGAAGGAGAGTTACGACCAACGTTGGAACAACTCCATATACAGAATAAGAAATCGATTCAAACAAAGAGATACTTAGTAACCCTGAAACGTATGGGATACAACAGAGACAACTTCAAATACAAAGAGAGTTTTGTGGAATCACTAACAAAGGTGAATCAACAAACCAAAAAGGTATTGGAGGATATTCTACAATCGACTAAAACGGTTAGTAGAGTAGTATCTACCATAGGTGTTCAGAGAATGGATGAAATATCTTTAAAATCAATGTTGAAGAAACTAATATCACCATTTAAGAAGTTATTCAGTAGGTTAAAGATGAATACCAAAAGTATTGATGGGTTGAATGGGTTGTTGAAGAGGATGGTTGGTTAGTTACTTGAATAATGATTTTAAGAGTATTCTACCAACCTTCCTGTAGATACCTTCTTTAGTAGTTGGTATACCAATACTTTTTGATACAGAATTTCTAAAACCTGAAAAACCTAATAATCTTTTCCAAGAGAATGAAATACCCAATTTAGGACCAAATCCAAATTTCATAATATTATCTTTTAGTTAGTGATATCATTCCACCCATCAACCTTACCATCTATCAGAACTACTCTGAATTTGTAAGACATATTTCCTTGACGATTTTTGTATCCATCATAGAAGTATTCCTCTCTCTTCTTTCCACGAGATACTTTTTCGATTTTATGGTCGGGGTTTCCCTTGGAGGATATTAACATTTGGGAAGACATTCCTTCCCAAATTTTACCTTCAAAAACTTTCTTCCCATCTGTAACTCCAAATCTTTGTGTTAAACGATATACTTTCTTCCCATCTCCTACACCATACTTTTCAACGAATTTATAAACCTTCATTCCCTCAATCTCTCCATACTCCGAAATAAGTTTTTCTTTGTTTTTTTGAAGTGACTTATTTTTTCTTTGAATTCGACGTTTTTCTTCTTGTTCTCTTTGTTTTTCTAATTTTTTGATTATTCCTTTACCCCAATCAGAATCTCTTTCTTCAGGGGTTAACTCAAATATTCCCTTTTCTTTTCCTATTCTATTACGTTCTTCAATCCTTATTTGGAGGTCCCGTGACGAATTACCCAAATCAACAAACTTACCAAGTATACTATCAGTCGAACCCCTCTTTTCATCCCTAACCGATTTAAATTCATTTCCACATTTTTTACACTTATAGGTATATTCAGTTTTATCTACTAAATCATTCTTTTTATACCTCTCATCTTTCTTCCCATTCACTCTTTCGTGTTCATGTTTTGAAGAAATAGTTTTCGTATTTACGATATCATCTATTCCATTCCTCTGATTACAATCAGGACAAATTGAGTATTTCTCACCACTACCTATGAAGAAAGATTTGAATAAATTACCCCCCACTTTACCTAAAAACTTTCGGATAGTTTTATACACAAAAATTGATACCCCTATTAACACTATAAGTTGAACTAATCTTTCCATAAAATAAAAATAATATAAAACTCAGTTTTACAAAAATCTTGACACCCTAATACATCAAATGTTGTTTGGATTTATCCCTCCAACCTGATTGGTTCTTATACTTCACAAAGAATATCTTTAAGTCACTTTGGTTGGGATAATCAACGAAGTATATCTTCTTATCAGATTGGTTAGGGTAATCTACAAAATACCATAACCCATTGTTCCCATCCACTTGATTTGGGTATCCTACTTTGAACACCTTTAAATCACATTGATTTTCATACTCCACTACAAATACCTTAACATCAGATTGGTTAGGGTAATCAACTGAGAATATCTTTTGAGAGTATGAGGTTAGTGGTATTAGAAATAATATGAAAAGAAGGTGTCTCATAGTTTACACTTTCGACTTATATGATTGTTTGATTAGGACCATTAGGTAATCTAAATCGGAATCCTTGTTTACTCGAATTTCGTAATCCCCATTACCATAATGACCTACATTACTTACATCTCGTGAAATATTCATTGGGTCATCTAACTCACCTTTCTTCATATTAATGAAGAACTTTAGTTGTTTACGTTGGAATTCAATATCAACCACATTTGAACCCCTCTTAAAACTAATGTATTCCTTACGAGGTACTATTTCTATATCTGAACCCAATTCAAGAATTCTCTCTCTTATATTGTTGTAAATCTCTTTCAACTCATCAGAACCGAATTCAATATGACGTTCTTCTGTATATACCTTAACTTCCCTACTAACTTGAGAAATAGTTGAATCTGTTGTATTCGGATTCAATGTTTCAATACTCTCCTTTGAGTTTGAACGATGTTGATTCAGAACAATCGTATCATTTGAATATCTTTTAATTTCCCAAAGTTCAAATGGAAGGTCTTTAAAGTTTACACTATCCTTCTGATAAGAATTGAATGATGGAGAAACAAAGATGATTCTTGATTGAGACCAATCCACATCTTCCATTCTTAAAACCTTATTGAAGTGTTGGGATAGTACCAATAAGAAATCAGATTTGTTATTGAGTAGGAGTTGTAGGTAGGTATATCCCTGGTCAATAACTGAATAACTACTTCCCTTTTTATACTCAACAATTACAAATGAGTTGTTCTCCTCATCAAAACATAATGTATCTATCCGATACTTGTCTACTGATAATTCAGATTGGATAAACTTCAGATTAAATACAGATTCTGTATTAACCTCCACAAGGTTTTGTATATCCCTTTCTAACTTGAAGGGTATCTGTTCTACCTCGTTGAGGTTTGTTTTATTTAATCTGAATAGTTTCATTTTCTTAATTTATAAACATCAAGATACAAATTTTAAATAAAAACTTTCCGATTGGTGGAAGAGAATGATTACCACTTAGGGGTGGGGGGTATTTTCTTGTAAACCGATTCAAACCTTTTCATTGGGTTTGAAAGTAGGTGGTTTATATGTCGGAGTCAGTTTTTTAAGGTTGGGGGAAACCCTAACCATCATTAAAATAACTCAGAATAAGAGGTATATGAGGTTATCAGACCTCAATAGGTATCTGAATACCAAAATGGTAAATCAACCTCAGGAGACCACCCAAGAATCACAACCTGATTTCCAATGGAACAACATATGGAGTAAGTGATGAGATTAAATGAATTTAGATTTGATCATTTAATAACTCTTGACCATCATTTGATAATTTAAACAGCTCTTCCAGTATTTCCTTCTTTACCAAGCGATCCCGGTCAACAAAAATTTTGTAAAGTAAAAATTTCTCAATTAATCTGTTCTTTAACGATATTAATTTAGAATTATTCCTTTTTTTATTAGCAAACTTCATTTGTATTAATATCTCGAATACCTCATAACTACTTCTTCTAACTTCACTCGTATTTATTTTATATAATTCGAGCAACCCTTCGAATAACCAATCAACATTTGCTCTAAAACCTAAATCACTTGCCACATGTAATTCATTCAAATATCGATTATATCCAGATCTATTCAAGTCAATATAATTTACTCTTTCATTCATTACATTGCTCCAAAGAGTGGTAGAGTCTAAATTATAAGATAAAAGATCATCAATCAATACAGAGATTTCAGAAGAATCTTCAGAAGACATTAATAATGAAATCAATGAGTTTTGGTCTTCAAATCTTATCGAGTCCGATTCGACTGATTTATGAAATATCTTATAGTCTAATTTTAGGTCATGAACAAGTGAAATCAAAGATTTCAATCTTGATTGATCCTCGTGATACGATGATCTATAATCCTCTAACATTGTAGCTAGGAATACAGATAATGTAATTATTAGAACACCTTTTGACTCTCTCAGTAACCCAATAGCATTATTCTTTAGATTAATCATGTTAAGGACATTTAAGGAAGTGAGTATTCACTTTAAAGTCTCCGGAAGGTCCAAGTAATATAATTTTTACTCGATCTACCCCAGACTTACAAAACACATCCTGATAAGTATAATTCTCGAAATTATAAGTTCTTTTTACTATTTCTCGATCAAATATTCCTTTTGATACTGAGTAATCGTCATATTGAGAATTAGTTGGGTTGTATTCGATTTTTGCCTGCAGAACAAACTCATTAACAGATGATCCTACTGATCCTGATAAATCGTAATCAGTAAAAAAATTACCTACTTTATTTCCTGAATTAAAGGAAAATACAATAGTTGATATATTGTAAGTGGGTATGTTACTTTTAGATAACTTCTTGAGTAAATTAATCAGTTCGTAACCAAACTCTTTATCCCTCACTCCTATTCTTAATTCCTTCCAAGGGTCACCGTAAATACCCTCATTTCCAGAATAATTTGGGCAGATTGATATACATTTTGATCCGTCATTACATGTAATAACTAAATCATACCCCATATACTTTTCACCAGTAATCCTCGCTGTTTTTAATTCATATTCCAATTCATATGAAACCGATCCAATTTCCCATGATCCATGACCACAACTTCCACAACCGTTATCTAAACTGACTTTATTTCCTGAAATACTACAAAACCCATCCCAAGAAAAACCCCCTGATTGATATAATTCATTTATTTCTCTTACTATTTCCTTGTTTGAAAGAGGTTGAATATACTCTTCGCCGAGAACGGTTTTTGCGAGACCTGAAAGAGATTGAGACAAAGCATTTTCTGAGACACCAACCGTTAGACACAATATTGAGAGTAATAAAATATAGTTCTTCATGACCACATTTATTGTTATCATCCAAATTTACTAACTTCTGTTCATGTGAACAAAAGTTAGATCATTCACCCTTCAATAACCTTAGAATCTCAATTTGTTTTACATTTATTTGAGTTCCGAAACTGCTTTCATAGTAACCAACCATCCTTCCATATTTATACTGAAGAGTCATAACATTAATCACCCTATCACGGTGTATATAGATTAATCTCATAATTTCATTAAATTTGGTTTGGTAAAACAAATTAATTAAAACATTTTTTAATATTGAAATTTTTTATGACAGTTTCAAAATTTGGGTAACTATTGATGGTGAAGATCACATTTGGGTACAACCCGAAAATGGAGAAGGATGGTGGGATGGTGATTCTCCAGGAAAAGATCCAGAGGAGTTTTTTCAAAAAGTTGATCAGATTTGGAAGATCCTATTTGGGTCTTAACACTTTTTCCATCCTATTTGGGTTGTTCTATGTGAGAACTCAAAATATCATTTATCAACTTTCTGTGATTTGAATATTATGGATAACAGTTTAAAATTAATACTCAATCACTTTTCACGAATTTCTTCTAACCAACTGGTTAGATATTATAGTAATCCCCATAGTTACTACAAAGAATATATAATCGGTAGAGAGAAGAAATTCAGTCAATTCGAAGAACAATTAGACCAAGAAATTGGATCTCAAGTCCATTCTTTCTTAGAACATTTATATAAACCTTTCCTTGGAAAAGATATTTTTAAGGATGACATTGTTCATTTACCATATCAAGTTGAGGATTTGGTTTACGACATAGATTTTATAAAGGACAACCGGTTCTTTTTAGGTAGTGACGATGAGGAAATACAAAATTCACTACGTAAGATTCATAAAAAAGTATCTAACATACTAGAAAGTGATATTGAATCATTACAAAAAGATGAATCATTAAAGATTATGGAGTTAGAGTCAAGGATGAAGTTAACTTTATCGATTCAAGGTTCTGAATGCGATGTTCATTCATTTGTTGACCGAATAGAATATAAGTCTGGAAGAACCAGATTAATGGATTATCGATCAAACGTGTTTTTTTTAAGGACCGAAATTCAAAAATTTGAAGATTTAACGAGTTTGAAAGAGGTGGTTCTTCACCCTAGTTTCGGAATTAGATTAAACACTTGGATGTACTGGAAATTGGTTCCCTCATTTGAAGAAGTAATTGACTATATCATTATAAATTCAGATGAACCAGTTCAAAATAGAATATTAGTTCCATTTAGTTCAGAATCCTGCCAACGTTTCGATCTTCTTATTAAACAAATAATAAGTGATGTTCATAATAACCTTCCGACACCATTGTCATGAGTTCCTAATTATACAATATGTTCTATTTAAGATATAAAATTACTTCATGAATGTTATTTTGGACTTAGACCATTGTCTAATTTATTCATCTTATTCTGAAATTGAGGGATTAGATTTAGTTGATAAAAAGGGTTACTTATTTCTATATCATAGGCCCGGACTCAAAGAATTTCTTAATCAGGTGATCAAGATGAAAAACATCAATCTTGTTTTTTACACTTCGGCAAAAGCTGACTATGCAAGATGGGTTGTACAAAGCTTTAACCTTGATGTAAATTATCGATTGTTTACCCGCTCAAATACAAGAATGAAATACACTGATTATGGCCAACTTTATTATAAGTCAATTGAAAAAATAGGAATTTCAAAAACAGAAAGGAATGTAGTTCTTGATGACAGAATTGATCTCTGGGATTCTACAGGTGTTGATTTGATTGACATTGACCAGTGGCATGGAGAACCTAATGATAAAAAATTAGAGGAGGCATTTGTAACGATTTACAAATTGATAAATAAGGACAATAGAAGGGCCATTTTCCCATTCTAGGTTTCGATTAATTCTATTTAAAAATCAATGAATAATTTTACGAAACAATAAGAGGTAAACAATTTAAATGCGGTTGCCACTATAAAGAATCAAATGCATGAGCATATTGGAAGATGTAAAAGAAACTTGAGTTCTTAATCGGTTGTTAGAGTCAACAGAATTTCGTTGATAGTATTAATTTTTATCCCTCTTGTATTCGTCATCTTTTTTGATTTGCTATTACATAATGGTCTAAACCTTTTTATCAATTGAGATTCAACGTATTTTACGTTCTGATTTACTGGGAGCCTCAGATAGTGAAAGTAAAAGTCATTTAAGATTCCATTATTATTCGTTTTAAAAAATTCAAAAAATTCAGAGGAAAAAGTTAATCGCTCAATACTTGTTACGGTTCCAGTATCGCAGAAACGATATGGTGCATTTTCAAAATAGTGTTTGAAATCTTCAGGTATGAATTTGATTTTAGTTTTCGAATTAAACCCTAGTCTGTATCCTCGATTAGTAAATGTCTGAATATGTTTTACCCACCTATCCTGAATGATATTCATGTTAGTAGATGAATAAGAACCAATGTAAATAACCTCATCTTTGAAAGTAGTGACATAAATTCCGGGACCTCGAAACTCATCTGATTTATCCTTTATTATTTTAAACGAGAGATTAAATGGAAACGACAATTGCCGAATTTCATTTTTTATCGAAGCTTCCTTTTTCTCAATTACTGAAAATATCTCTTTGGCTTTATACCGTTTCATTTGAATTATTTAATATCTGATTTCCCCCTTTGTTAACAGTTAGGTTGAAATCATTCATTTCCTATAGAACAACCATACTCATACACATTATCTCTGTAAATGTCTTGTTCTTCTAATTGTCCTGACAAATTACCATACACATCATCGGTATTTATTCTTTTAGATATGAGTCAAATATTTGCATTTTGTTTTAAGAATTAGTTGATGTGTAAATTATTGTAACAGTACTTATTTCCGTCAAAAGATTAATGATTTGGAATCTGTAATTCAAAAGTACCTTTAGTACCCGAGTTCGTAATAAACCACTCACCTTCGAATAATCCATTCCGTGAATTTCGATTTCCGAAGTAAACAAGTGAATGCTTATTTATATAATCCTTCTTAAATGTTATGTATTTATCAAAAACATAACCGTTAATTTCAAAAGGGCCTACTTTGTCTTCTCCTTTTCCTGATATTACTTCATTTTCTATCATGAGGTCTAATTCCATTTCTCCTACAGATTCATTTTGAAACCATTTACCTGTAGCTTTAAATGTAGGTTTTACTGTTTCGCTTTGATCGTTGAATGCTAATTGCCAAAGCCCATAAATCTTCTTCTCCAATGTCTCAGGCAGTGGAGTTGGTGGCTCATCTGAGTTCATAAAACCACAGTCACCTCTATCATACTGTTGAAATAATAAATAACCTTCTCCTGTTGAAGCATCTTCTATTCTTATTTCGTATGATTCAATATAGTAGTCAGGTTCTTCTTCTTTTAAAAATTCCATATTCCTAATATTTAATTGTTTGAATAAGTTTTAAATCCAATTAGATTCTAGTTCAAATTTACTAACTTCTGTTCACATGAACAAAAGTTAGATCATTCACCCTTCAATAACCTTAGAATCTCAATTTGTTTTTCATTTATTTGAGTTCCGAAACTATTTTCATAGTAACCAACCATCCTTCCTTCATTATACTGAAGAGTCATAACATTAATCATCCTATCACGGTATTCATAAAAGAGATCCATCGATTTCTTGTATTCTTCTATAGTCTTAACAGTGGTTTCGTAATATTTGATGTAAGTAGAATCATTAGGACCTTCGATCATCCCTTTCATACCTTCTGAATCATTTTGTAAATCGAGTAAAACCTCATTGTGAAGTGTTTTTAAAATACTATCAGATATTTCAAAGGATCTATAACTACATGAGATTATCTCAATTGAATTCGTTAAATTATCACATCCTAAATCCCAAGGTTCTTTCAATTCTTGGACACAACCTACATCTCTCCAAACCTCTTCATCGGTCATTAAATTGAGATGTACTCCAAACACTTTTAGTGTTTTGGGATTTACATATTGGAACTTTAGTTCTGAAAAATCCAAATCTGTGTTTTGATTTATTTCATTCAGAATCTTTGTGGTATCTATATCAGAAAATGAAGTAACCCATTTCGTATCTAATTCCTGAGAATATCCAGTAAGAGATAAAATAACCAAGAACGGAATGACTATATTGACGTATTTCATTATTCAGGTATTTAAAAGATGTCAACGACACTAACCCATTGTACTCGTGCTGTTTAATACGCCATAACTTTAATTTATTTTACTTATTATACTGATTATTTGTTGTTTTTCCAAATATTTTTAGTTGAAGGTTTGAACTGCCATCATATTCTGGCTTGGTGTCCATAGCTCCGGAAAAAAATCTGGATCAAGCGCACTCACTTTTGACACTGAAACCCCAAACCCAAATTCATCACCAAATAACATGTTTCTCTTATGTCCAGGTGAACCTTTCCATTGTAAAAATAACTGATATGCTAAATGTTTCATAGAGTCACCTTTATCATAGGTGCTCCATGCAGCATTTTCTGCAGGGTTTCTTCCTGTTCTTAGAGAAGGACAATGTCCGGTAAAATAAGGTGATGTGGTATCTGTTTGCAAATGAGTTAGCTCAAGTCTATCTGCTAAATATACTGCATGATTCAACGCACCTTGATTCAATGCCGAATCATATCGTAAAGGCCCGATGCCTTTTTTTGCTCGAAATTCATTGATGAATTCTAACATGTAGATTCTCAGTGAATCTTGATCAATAGGAAATCCTTCTACTTCGATAGATTCAAATTGTGCTTTGACAGATCTAAATTTCCATTCTTCTTCAACTGGCTGAGCATTTGATATAAGTGAACTTAAAACGAATAACGATACTACTAACTTTTTCATATCGGTTGATTTATTTTACTTATTATACTGATTATTTATCGTGATTCCAACCATTAATTATTAATTAAAGGTTTGTACTGCAAAGACTTTGTATACTGATATACTACCAGAATTGTTCATAGTATTTCGAAATCTAAGTGATAGACCAAATCCAAACTTTGTGTAATTACCCAACATGTTTGCTCGATGGCCTGGTGACCGTTCCCATTGTTCTACTAACTCTTTAGCAACTTTTTTCATTTTAGAATCTGTATAACAATAATTCATTGCACAATTCTCAGTTACGAACAACGTTCTACACCTTGATGAAGATGTCTTGCCTGTATAATATTTAGAGTTACTTTCAGTTGCAATGTGAGCAAATTCATCATGACAGGCTAAATACAATGAATGATTAAATGCTCCAACATTCAATGCTGAATCATACTGTAAAGGTTGTCTTCTATTTTTCACTCTAAATTCATTTACGTATTTCAACATGTAAAATCTTAATGAGTCTTGAGTAAAATTACATTCTGTTAAATCTGATGATTGATATTGTTGAGCAGAGACAGATACTGAAAATAATACAAATAACGATACTACTAATTTTTTCATCTCTTTTTATTTATTATAATTTACGAAATTTCAATGAAAAATCCAACCACTATTTAAAGGTTTGTGTTGCAGCTACCGC
>Ga0206128_1000199_pt1 | contig 74407 bp, 57 predicted proteins | sample Helgoland_Spring_7_FD_148601 | JGI IMG/M metagenome (GOLD analysis project Ga0206128, IMG submission 148601) | Pelagic subsurface seawater microbial communities from Kabeltonne, Helgoland, North Sea - Helgoland_Spring_Bloom_20160426_1 | ecosystem: Environmental > Aquatic > Marine > Epipelagic ... | reverse complement strand
GAAAGTAGCAGATGCATTTAGGGTTATCGCGGGAGATTTTGTAACCACAGAAGACGGAACTGGTATTGTACATACAGCCCCAACTTTTGGTGCAGATGATGCCATGGTGGCCAAACAAGCCAATCCGCAGGTGCCTCCTATGTTGGTCAAAGATGCCAATGATAATCTGGTACCTCTTGTAGATCTCCAAGGAAAGTTTAGACCAGAGCTTCAAGAATTTGCTGGTAAGTATGTAAAAAACGAGTATTATGATGATGGCCAAGCTCCAGAGAAATCTGTAGATGTAGAACTTGCTATTAAACTTAAAATAGAAAACAAGGCTTTTAAAGTGGAGAAGTATGTGCATAGTTACCCTAACTGTTGGCGCACAGATAAACCTATATTATATTACCCACTAGACTCTTGGTTTATTAAAGTGACCAACTTTAAAGACCGCATGCATGAGTTAAATAAAACCATTAACTGGAAACCAAAAGCAACTGGAGAAGGGCGTTTTGGAAATTGGCTGGCCAATGCCAATGATTGGAATTTATCCCGCTCCCGCTACTGGGGGATTCCTCTCCCTTTATGGCGCTCAGAGGATGGCACAGAAGAGATTATTATTGGGAGTATAGAAGAGTTGAAAACCCAAATGCAGAAGGCCGTCACAGCAGGGGTGTTAGAAAAAGATATTTACCAGGATTTTGTTGTGGGTGATTTCTCCCAGGAAAATTACAACAAAGTAGATCTTCATAAAAACATAGTAGATAACATTGTCTTAGTTTCTGCTACCGGAAAACCAATGCATCGGGAGTCAGACTTAATTGATGTGTGGTTTGATTCTGGCGCTATGCCTTACGCTCAGTGGCATTACCCATTTGAAAACAAAGAAAAAGTAGAAAACACGTGGCGTAAAGCAGATTTTATAGCAGAAGGAGTAGATCAAACACGTGGGTGGTTTTATACACTTCATGCCATTGCTACCATGATTTTTGATGATGTTGCTTATAAAAATGTAGTGAGTAACGGGTTGGTCTTAGATAAAAACGGACAAAAAATGTCTAAACGCCTAGGGAATGCTACAGACCCTTTTGAAACTTTAGAAAAGTATGGCCCTGATGCAACACGCTGGTACATGATTAGCAATGCCAATCCTTGGGATAACCTTAAGTTTGATATCGATGGTATTGCAGAGGTACGTAACAAGTTCTTTGGCACCTTGTACAACACCTATAATTTCTTTGCTCTATACGCCAATTTAGATGGTTTTAATTACAGTGAGCCAGCTATTGATTCAGAAAAACGTCCAGAAATTGACCGTTGGATATTAAGTGAGCTCAACACACTTATTCTAAGGGTAGACCAAGCATTTGCTGAGTATGAACCTACCAAAGCAGCAAGGGCAATACAAAATTTTGTGGGAGAAAATTTAAGTAACTGGTTTGTACGCTTAAGTAGAAGACGCTATTGGAAAGGAAGTTATGGGGAAGATAAAATATCTGCCTACCAAACCCTGTTTACTTGTTTAAAAACCATCGCCAAATTGGGCGCTCCAATAGCTCCATTTTTTATGGACAGGCTATATAAAGATTTAGTGGCCGTTGTCTCAAAAGATGATGTGAAAACATCTGTTCACTTAACTGATTTTCCAGTTGCAAACACGGCACTGATTGATAGCGCCTTGGAAGCTAGAATGCAAAAAGCTCAAACTATTTCCTCTTTGGTTTTATCTTTACGACAAAGAGAAAAAATAAAAGTACGTCAACCCCTGCAAAAAATAATGATACCCGTTTTAAACCAGATGGCTAGAGAAGAAATACAGGCGGTTAGTGATTTAATTAAAAGCGAGGTAAATGTAAAACAGATACAGCTTATTGATCAGGATTCTGGGATTTTGGTTAAACAAATTAAGCCAGACTTTAAAAAGCTAGGACCTCGTTTTGGAAAAGACATGAAGGCGGTAGCTGCAGTTATTCAGCAGCTTGGTCAAGATGAAATTAATTTGTTAGAAAAAGAAGGGCAAATGCCTATTAAAATTTCAGAAAAAAGTACTACATTGACCTTGGATGACGTTCTAATTAGCTCTCAAGATATTGAGGGTTGGTTAGTTGCCAACAGCAACGGGATAACTGTTGCCCTTGATGTCACTATTTCTGAAACATTAAAAAATGAAGGAATAGCAAGAGAGATTGTCAATAGGATACAAAACCTACGTAAAGATTCTGGTTTTGAAGTTACAGATAGAATCCATGTAAGCTTGTTATCTTGTGAAAAGTTAGACACAGCTGTCAAGCAAAATATTGAATACATCAAAGAAGAAACCCTAACAGATACCCTTTCATTTGAGACTCAAATGAGTAGTGCGACAGAGATTTCATTTGACGGTATCCATACAAAATTGAGTATAAATAAATAAAATCAAATCCTTATGGCAACAGATCTTAAAACTAGATATAATGATGCAGAGTTAGAAGCTTTTAGAGCCCTTATAAAAGAGAAAATTGTAACCGCTCAAGAACAACTGGAGCTCATGAAAAGCGCCTACAGGAATGATAGCAATAACGGAACAGATGATACCTCTCCAACCTTTAAGGCCTTTGATGAGGGAAGTGAGGTAATGAGTAAAGAAACCTCATCTCAATTAGCCATACGTCAAGAAAAATTTATTCGTGATCTTAGAAATGCTTTAATTAGAATTGAGAATAAAACCTATGGGATTTGCAGAGTTACCAAAAAGCTAATCAATCCTGAGCGTTTAAAACTAGTGCCTCACGCAACCTTAAGTATTGAAGCAAAAAACATGCAGTAACCTACTTTATTGCCCAAGCATATTAAAAAAGACCTTACAACACTGTAAGGTCTTTTTTAGTGTAAAAATATCATGTTGTCTTCTTTTGAGCCTTTATCAATAGCTCAAAAGGGGGTCTTGCCATCATGTTTTAAATCAAATAATAATGTTATTTTTGTCTACGTTATTTATACCACATGACCTTAAAAAAATCCATCCTTCTTATTGTTTTGATCTTATTGATTGATCAAATTTCTAAAATATATATCAAGACAACCTTTCAGCTTCATGAGGAGGTGGGTGTGTTTTCTTGGTTTAGAATTTTATTTGTAGAAAATGACGGGATGGCTTGGGGCGCAAAGATTCCGGGAACCTACGGTAAATTAATACTCACCCTATTTAGGCTAGTGGCCATTTGTGGTATTGGGTATTGGCTTTGGGATAGTGCTAGAAAAAAAAGTGCAGGGGTGCTGCTAAGTGCTGTTGCCTTAATTTTTGCGGGCGCGCTAGGAAACATTATTGACTCTGTGTTTTATGGTCTTATTTTTGACGCTAGTTATGCCAATGTAGCAACTGCCTTTTCAAGTGATCCGTACGGTACACTGTTTCATGGTAAAGTGGTAGATATGCTATCTTTCCCACTATACGACGGTGTATTACCAAATTGGATACCTTTTTGGGGAGGAGAACGTTTTACCTTTTTTGATCCCGTTTTTAATGTTGCAGATGTAGCCATTAGTACAGGGGTTGGGATGCTTGTGGTGTTTAATAAAAAGACATTTCCTAAGTAAAGACAACTCTTGTCTAAACAAGTGTTTTGTTAAGCATCTTTTTTAAAAAAAGCAATATCCAGAAATTTTTAAGTTTTAAAAAGTATAGGTGTTTTTTGGTGTAACACAATAATCAAGCGCAATGTCATGCGGGGCGCTAGGAATTTTGTTTTCTGGGTCAAAAAAGGAGAGTCCAACAAAGCGAGTATTTGGACCACACTGTCTTAAAAACCGATCATAAAAACCCTTTCCGTATCCTACTCTATGCCCTTGTTTGTCAAAAGCAAGAAGGGGCACAAAAACGACCTCTAACGATGAAGCTTCAACCTCTATGCCCTTTTGAGGTTCTGGAATGCCAAAATTTGAAACAGCAATAGGAGTGTTTTCTTGCAACAAGATGTGCTGCATGGTGTGGGTGTCAAAATTTGACTTTGAGAGAATAATACTTTTGTCTTTTCCTTGTAAAACACTAAGCAAATAACTGGTGTCTACCTCTACTTTATGCTCTATAGGTAAAAATATATGGTAGTTGGTGAATTCCCAAATAGGGAGTTGTAATACCTGGTTTGCAATGGCAATGCTTTGATCTGCCACATTTGACGGGTCCAAGGAGGCTCTTAGTGATTTGTAGTGTTGTCTGAGTGCTTCTTTGGTCATTGTACTGTCTGTTGTTTAAGCGCCTGTTCAATTGTTTTGCTTTGTGTAGAAATATGAAAAATGGCATCTCCTTGGTATACAATTGGAGCTTGATTTACATTTATAATATACCCTTTATTGGGGGCCAATACCTTAAAGCGCATTGTGCCATAAGGATCTGTAATGGTAGCCAAAAACTCTCCTTTCTCTACATATTTGTTGCAAGGAATTTTAACATGCAATAGCCCACTTTTTTGCGCTCTAACCCATCTACTGGAGCTAATAACTATAGTTGGAGTCTTATTTGTAGGAACATCAATACCTAAACCCAACATTCCTAGATGGTTTAAAAAGCGCATGACTCCCTCAACACCTTGAGTGACAATTTTCTTATTGCTACTTTGTGATTTTCCTCCTTCAAAAAGCAAAATGGGAGTTCCAATTTTATGACAGGTAGCTCTGTAAGATTTTGAAATATTTGAGGCAAATACAGTAAAAGGAGCGTTGAATACTGCAGCTAACTTTAATAGTTCAGGGGTTTTGGGGGTAATGCGTACTTGTGATGCATTAAATCGTTGGGCACCTCCTGTATGAAAATCTAGGCAATAATCTGCAAAAGGTAGTATTTCTTTAGTGAAATAATAAGCCACCCTGCTAGCTAGCGACCCTGTTTTAGTGCCTGGGAAAACCCTGTTGAGGTCTCTTCCATCGGGGAAGGCTCTATCGGCATTTAAAAAACCAAAAGTGTTTAATATAGGAATACAAATGGTAGTGCCTACTACTGGAATATTGATTTTTTTTGCAATGATTTGCCGTACAACCTCTACTCCGTTAATTTCATCTCCATGTATGCCTGCTGTGATGAGAACCGTTGGTCCTGGGGTTTTTGCTCGCTGAATAACAACGGGGATTTCTACTTTGCTTGAGGTGTAGAGTTTTGCAAAGCTAAAATTGATGGTTTTACTTTGTCCTAAGGCTATTTTTTCACCGAGGATAACCAAATCTGTATTGTTGTATGCCATAAAAGCGAGAACGTATTATTTTTTTTGCTGTTCTATAAATGCTATGATTTTTCCTGCTACGTTAATCCCTGTAGCAGTTTGGATACCTTCTAATCCAGGAGTAGAATTTACCTCCAAGACCAAAGGACCTCTTTTTGAAGACAACATATCTACACCACAGACCTGTAAATTTAATGCTTTTGCTGTAGCAACTGCCAATTGCTTTTCTGTATTTGATAATTGTATACTATTTGCACTACCTCCTTGATGCAAGTTAGACCTAAAATCTCCATCTTTAGACTGCCGCTGGATGGCGGCCACTACTTGCCCGTTAATAACAAAGGCACGTATATCTGTACCTTGAGCTTCTGCAATGAATTCTTGTATAACAAATCTAACTTTTGCAGCCTGCAAGGTCTGAGCTGTGGCTAATGCATTTTTATGGTTTTCGCATAAAATAACGCCTTGGCCATGGGTACCTTCTAAAATTTTTATAATTATAGGTTTGTCTTCAAAATCTTTCACAAAAGCATCAAGATAGGGGTATGATCCCAAGGTGGTTTTGGGCATTGCAATTTGATTTTGCGCTAGTATTTGAAAACAGGTCCACTTATCTCTGGAGTTTACAATACCCTGCGAGGAGGCGATACTAAAAACATCCATAGATTCAAAATGCCTTACAATAGAGGCGCCCCTATAGGTGTTTGATGCGCCAATTCTTGGAATAATAGCGTCCAAATCATCAATAATTTGATCGTGGTACTGTACAACAGCCTTGTTGTTAACGATCATTAAATTACAATAGGTAGGATCAATGATTTCTATATCATGATTTTGAACCTCTCCTGCTTTTAAAAGACTTTGTGTGGAGTACAGTTGTTCTGCTCGAGAAAGAATAGCAATATTCATTTATGGTGTCTTGATTTTTGCAATGTACTAAAAAATCAGCTTTTATATTTCATAAAGCTACCCTCTGGGGTTAAATAAAATAGGGATTAATTTCGTTGGATAATACCTGCCAATATCACAAAATGCTTTTATCTTTACCTTATGGCACAACCACCCGTAGTACTTCAAGTTTCTACCCTACCCCAAACCCCTGGAGTGTATCAATATTATGATAAAAACGGGCAGCTTCTGTATATTGGGAAAGCTAAAAACTTAAAAAAACGCGTGGCTTCGTATTTTAATAAAACCCACGAAATTGCTCGCACGCGCATTCTTGTTAAACAAATTACTGACATTAAACACATTGTTGTTGCCACAGAGACAGATGCGCTGTTGTTGGAAAACAACCTTATTAAAAAATACCAACCCAAGTATAATATCTTATTAAAGGACGACAAAACCTATCCCTGGATTTGTATTAAAAAAGAACGCTTTCCAAGAGTATTTTCTACCCGCAGACTCATCAAAGATGGCAGTGAATACTTTGGACCTTATACCAATTTTAAAACAGTACAGACTCTTTTGGATTTAATAAAAGGATTATATCCTTTGCGCAGCTGTAATTATGATTTGGCTCAAGAAAAAATAGCCAATGGGAAATACAAAGTTTGCCTGGAGTACCACCTAAAAAATTGCCTGGGCCCTTGTGAAAACTTACACTCTGAAGCATCATACAACACAGCTATTGATTCCATAAGAAATCTATTAAAAGGTAATTTTAAAGAATCTTTAGGAGGGTTTAAACAACAGATGAATCAATATGCTGCCAATTTGCAATTTGAAGATGCACAGCGTATAAAAGAGAAAATAGAAACCCTAGAAAATTACCAAAGTAAATCTACAATTGTAAATCCAAACATTAACAATGTAGATGTCTTTAGTGTTATAAGTGATGAGAGTTACGGGTATGTCAATTTTCTGCAACTTTCTTTTGGTTCTATCATTAGAAGTCATACCCTAGAGGTAAAGAAAAAATTAGACGAGACAGACGCCCAGCTATTAGAACTTTGTGTTGTGGAATTGCGACAACGATTCAATTCTCAATCTAAAGAGGTGTATTTACCTTTCGCAATCAACCTAGAGGCGGGGGTGAAATTGCATATTCCTAAACTAGGGGATAAAAAGAAAATTTTGGACCTATCAATTCGCAACGCTAAGTATTATAGAATGGAGCGTTTTAAACAGGCCAAAATTGTTGATCCAGCCAGACACGCAAATAGGATTATGGCCCAAATGAAAAAAGATTTACGCCTTGTTGAAGAGCCTCGACATATAGAGTGCTTTGATAATAGTAATATTCAAGGAACCAACCCTGTGGCTGCATGTGTGGTTTTTAAAGACGGAAAACCAAGTAAAAAGGACTACCGCAAATTTAATATTAAAACAGTGATAGGCCCTGATGATTTTGCGTCTATGGAGGAGGTTGTTTTTAGGAGATACAAGCGGCTAGTCCAAGAAAAGCAACCTTTGCCTCAGCTTATTATTATTGATGGAGGTAAGGGGCAACTCTCCTCCTCTTTAAAAGCCTTAGACGATCTTGGCTTGCGAGGAAAAATAGCTATCATTGGTATTGCAAAAAGATTAGAAGAATTGTTCTACCCAGATGATCCCATACCCTTGTATTTGGATAAAAAATCTGAAACGCTAAAGATTATTCAACAATTAAGAAATGAAGCGCATCGTTTTGGGATCACATTTCATAGACAAAAAAGAAGTAAAGAGGCCTTAAATACAGCCCTAGAAACTATTGAGGGTATTGGTCAGAAAACAGTTGTTGATCTGTTGCGTGTTTTTAAAAGCACCAAACGTATTGGCGAGGCTTCTTTTGAAGATTTAACAAAAGTAATCGGCCCTAGTAGAGCTAAGAAAATTAAAGTGCATTTTAACGCTGGGCAAACAAAACAAAAAAAATAGGATCTAATTATGAGGCACATGCTATGTATTTTTTTTGTTTTTTTAGCCACTTTTGGGTTTTCTCAAATAGATGAATCTTTACAAAAAAACAATAAGGAAATTTCTGTAGGGCTTGTGCTTAGTGGTGGCGGGGCAAAAGGGTTTGCGCACATTGGAGTTTTAAAAGCCATAGAGCAAGCTGGGGTAAAAATAGATTATATAGCAGGAACCTCCACAGGAGCAATTGTAGGGGCATTATATGCATCTGGGTATACGGCGTCACAACTAGATTTGATGTTTAAACAGGTAGATTTTCCAACACTTATTCAAGATCATGTGCCTAGAAGAGCCAAGACTTTTAATGAAAAAGACGAAAGTGTAAAATACCCGCTAACCCTTCCCTTTGATGGTTTTGAAATTTCATTTCCTACAGGGCTCTCTAACGGACAAAACATATACAACCTATTTTCAAAATTAACAAGTCATGTAAATCATCTAACAGATTTTAGCAAGCTGCCCATTCCCTTTTTTTGCGTAGCTACTAACGCAGAAAATGGAGAGATGGTATTGCTAGAAAATGGATATTTGCCAAGAGCCGTTTCTGCCAGTGGAGCCCTTCCTACTTTGTTTAACCCTGTGGTCATTAATGATATGATTTTAATAGATGGCGGGATTGTAAACAACTATCCTATAAAAGAACTTAGGGCCAAAGGAGTTGATATAATTATTGGTGTTGATGTGCAGGACAACATTAAGAAAAAGAAAGATCTTACCTCTGCCCTAGACCTTGTTTTACAGGTTAATAACTATACATCTGTTAAACAAATGCAGGCCAAAATAAAAGATACAGATGTGTATATAAAACCCGATATAGAAGAGTTTTCTGTCGTCTCTTTTGATGATGCAGCAAGAATTGTTCAGACAGGGTTTGTAGCCGCCAATCAAGTATCCCAGGAGTTAGAGCGCATTGCTCTACAACAAGCTCCCAGAGCTCCCTTAAAGACAGTGCCCAAAAGTCCTGAAGAGCTATACATCAAGCAAGTAGTTGTAGAAGGAAATAACCAATATACCGCTGCTTATATTCTAGGAAAGTTAAAGCTAAAAACTCCAGCTACCGTTAGCTATTCTTATTTTAATGAGGGAGTAAACAACCTCTCTGTAACAGGCAACTTTGATGACATAGACTACAGGTTTGTAAAAGACAAATTTAATCAATACACTGTTTTTTTTAAAGTGACAGAAAGCAGCTCTAATATGGAGCTAAGATTAGGGGCACATTATGATCCTTTGTATCAAACCGGGGTGCTTTTAAATATTACTAAAAAGCGAGTTTTAACCAATAATGATATTGCTTCTTTAGATGTTGTTGTTGGAGATAACCTTAGGTATAATTTCAATTATTACATTGATAAGGGTTTTTATTGGAGTCTTGGTTTTAACTCTTCGTATGATTTTTTTGACAAAAATGTTTCTGTAGGTCTTGTAGCAAACGATCTTAATGCCACCTCAGAATTTCCGGTAAATAAAATAGATTTACAATACAGTGATTTCACAAATCAACTCTATGGGGAGACTCTTTTTAATCGTGTTTTTTTATTAGGGGCTGGTGTAGAGCACAAGTATTTAAGATATCTTTCTGAAACTATTGGCACAGATGTAGATAATGTGCCAAGAACTGTTTTTGATGCCAGCAATTACTACAGCGCCTTTGGGTATGTAAAGTACGATACCTATGACAATATATTTTTTCCTAAAAAAGGTGTTATGTTTCAGGCAGACACCCACTTATATTTATTTTCTCAGGGAAGTAATAGTAATTTTGAACCCTTTACAATACTCAAGGCAAATGTGGGGTATGCTCAAACATTTTTCGAAAAAATAACCAGTGTATTTACCGCAGAAACTGGTTTTAAAATAGGAAGCTCAAGCACCACTTCTTTAGATTTTTTACTAGGAGGTTATGGGTTTAAACAGATAAATAACATCCTTCCTTTTTATGGGTATGAAGCCTTAAGTTTACGTGGTGACACCTATTTAAAATCAAGCATTACACTAGATTATGAACTAATAAAAAACCACCACCTTAGCCTTTTTGCAAATATTGCAAATGTGGATGATGCACTTTTTCAAAAAGATGATTGGCTAAAAGCCATACCCTATACCGGAGTTGGTGTTGGCTATGGCTTAAATACTTTTTTGGGACCTTTGGAGCTAAAATACGCCTTTTCTCCAGAGCGGGAAGTGGGAGAATTGTATGTGCGTGTTGGGTTTAAATTTTAATAAGGTATCTACAAAGGTTGCTTGCTCAATTTTTACGATATTTGTGTAACACCAAAAAACGATCTATGCCACGTTATCATTCCTTAGGTAAAATACCACCCAAAAGACACACTCAATTTCGTAAACCAGATGGCTCTTTATATAGCGAACAATTATTTGGCACTATTGGTTTTGACGGTATGTACACCAACTCCTATCATGTCCATCGACCTACCATGGTAAAGGCCATAAAAAAACAATACAACGTTGCTCCTAAAATTGCCAAACAAAACAACATCCAATCATACCGTTTTAGAGGATTTCAAGTGGCTCCCCAAAACGATTATCTGCAGAGTCGTAAAGCAGTGCTTACCAATAGTGATTGCACCATTATTTTGGCCGCTCCAAAAAATTCTCTGAAAGATTATTTTTATAAAAACACAGACTCAGACGAGCTGTTATTTGTACACAAAGGTTCTGGCACCCTAAGAACTCACCTAGGAAACCTAGATTTTAAATATGGAGATTACCTATTAATACCAAGAGGCATTATCTATCAAATAGATTTTGACACTCAAGATAATAGACTATTTATTGTAGAATCTAGAAGGCCCATTTATACACCAAAGAGATACCGTAATTGGTTTGGACAGCATCTAGAGCATTCCCCTTTTTGTGAGCGAGATATTCGGGTTCCTTATGAGCTGGAAACTAATGATCAAAAAGGAGACTTTTTAATAAAAGTAAAAAAGAATGACCAAATAATTGAAATGGTGTACGCCTCACATCCTTTTGATGTTGTTGGTTATGATGGCTATAATTACCCGTACGCTTTTTCTATTCATGATTTTGAACCCATAACAGGTCGTATTCATCAACCACCTCCGGTGCATCAAACCTTTGAAACAGATGCTTTTGTAGTTTGCTCTTTTTGCCCTCGTTTGTATGATTACCACCCACTGAGTATTCCAGCTCCATACAATCATAGCAATATAGACAGTGATGAGGTGTTGTACTATGTAGCTGGTGATTTTATGAGTAGAAATGACATAGACGCTGGACACATCTCCCTTCATCCAGCAGGGATTCCTCACGGGCCGCACCCAGGAGCTGCAGAGCGCAGTATTGGAAAAAAAGGAAGTGACGAACTAGCAGTAATGGTAGATACTTTTAAGCCTTTGATGGTTACCCAAGAGGCTATGGAAATTGCTGATGAAGATTATTTTAAAAGCTGGTTGTAAAATTTCAGAAAAAAATGGAACAGATGTTGCACTCAAGAGTGTAAGGTTTTTAATCATGTCCAATGAAAAAGATACTATTCTTCATTTTTGTATGTTTCACAATACTCCTTAGTGCTCAAAAAAAAGCCTATGGGGACGGAGAGTGGTTTAAATTTAGAATACATTATGGCCCTATTACTGCAGGGTATGCCACCTTAAAAGTAGAAGATACTATTTTGCATAACAAAGAGGTTTTCCATGTTCAGGGAGAAGGCCACACCACGGGGATTACAAAATTACTCTTTAATGTAGACGATTATTACCAGTCCTACATAGACAAGGCATTAGATATACCATACCGCTTTATAAGGAAGATTGATGAGGGAGGATATACCAAAGATCTGGTCATAGACTTTGATTATGACACCCAAAAAGCAATTGTTACCAATAACAAATACAAAACAGTACATCAAGAGCCAATACCGGACAATGTTCAAGACATGGTTTCCTCTTTTTATTACTTGCGCAATCATTTACAGACATCAAACATCAAACAAGATGATGTGTTTGACATGAACATGTTTTTTGATAGAGGAAATTATAAATTCAGGCTTAAATTTTTGGGTAGAGAAACCTTAAAAACTACCTTTGGAAAAGTGCCTACTATGGTATTTAGACCTTATGTTGAGTCTGGCCGCGTCTTTGAAGAGGAGGAAAGTTTAACGGTTTGGGTTACAGATGATGCCAACAAGATGCCTATTTTAATAAAAGCAGATTTGGTTATAGGCTCTTTAAAAGCAACACTAACAGAGTATAAGGGGCTTACACATCAGTTTAAAATTATTCCAGAATAACATCAATTTATGGAGCTTACATCAAAAACTAAAGAATTATTACAACAACTTGAGGATAAGTTTGGAGCCATAGGCCAAAATCTAGATACACATCTAGAAGGTTTGTTGCATGCTACTCCAATTACTTATTGGGATTATATAAAGACCGATGCACTTCTTGAGCTCCAAATACAGCGCACTAACCAGCCAGATGAGATGGTTTTTATTATGTACCATCAAGTAAATGAATTGCTGTTTAAAATGATTCTATGGGAAATTGAACAAGTGTCTAAAAACACCAAACTAACGGCAACCTTCTTTTGTGAAAAGTTAATGAGAGTGAGCCGTTACTTTGATATACTTACCTCTTCCTTTAATATCATGCGCGAGGGAATGGATAGAGCTCAGTATATGAAGTTTAGAACAACCCTAACCCCTGCCAGTGGTTTTCAAAGCGCTCAGTATAGAAAAATAGAATTTGCATCTACAGATTTAATTAACCTAATAGATGCTAGATTTAGAGATACTATAGACAGAAACACTCCTTATGAGCATGCTTTAGAACATCTTTATTGGCAGGCTGCAGGTAAAGATTACAAAACAGGTGAAAAATCATACTTACTATCCTCCTTTGAGAAGCGATATCACGCAGAATTTGTAGCCTTTACCAAAGAGTATAATACCATAAATTTATATGCAAAATATAAGGGACTTCCCAAGGAGGTAAAGCAAGATCCGTATCTTTTAAAGGCGATGCGTCATTTTGATTACACCGTTAATATTACTTGGGTAATGGCGCACTACAATGCTGCCAGATACTACATAGGTGGCAGTGATGATAATGATGCGGTAGAGGCAACCGGAGGGAGTGACTGGACAAAATACATGCTACCAAAATATCAAAAAAGAGTTTTTTTTCCTGAAGTGTGGACCGCACAAGAACTAGCAGACTGGGGAAAAAATGTTTAAACAATACCATCAAAAAATACCATCATTGAATCGCTTTACTTTTTATTTGGGGCTACTATTGTTTTTTGTTGCATGTGGGGACACTCCCTCTGAGCAAAACCAACAAAAAACACAAGAAAGTCTTACACCTATAAAAGCATATGGGTTTGATTTAAATCAGTTCAAAGCTGTAAGGGATACCATAAAAAATGGGGATACTTTTGGAGCCATTTTAACTAGTCATGGTGTTAGTCACACCACCATATTTAATATTGCCACAAAACACAAAGACACCTTTGATGTGCGCCGTTTGGTGGTTGGCAAACCCTACCTCTTACTAAAGTCTAAAGACACCCTAAACAAATTGCAGTATTTTATTTATGGAAAAAATAAAGTACAATATGCAGTGGTTGACCTTAGTGATTCGTTAAGAGTTTACACTAAAAGTAAGCCCATAACCTATGTTGATAAACAAGCCTCTGGAGTGATTGAGAATTCATTGTACCTCACTATGGAGGAAAATAATTTAAGCCCGGCGATGACAGATAGGCTTGCTAATATCTACGCTTGGACTGTTAACTTTTTTAAAATTCAAAAAGGAGACCGCTTTAAAGTGGTGTATACCGAAAAATTTATTGATGATACAATATCTGCAGGGATCCATAAAATAAAGGCTTCTTATTTTGAGCATAAAGGCGTCCCACTTTATGCCTTTGGGTATGAGAACGAAAAACTACCATCTCTGGATTTTTATGATGAGAAGGCTCAAAATCTTAGGCGGGCATTTTTAAAAGCACCGGTAAAATTCAGTCGTATTTCTTCAAGGTATAACCTTAAAAGAAGAATAAAATACTACGGCTACAAACTTCGTCCTCACAAAGGGACAGATTTTTCTGCCAACATTGGATCACCAATATTGGCAACCGCAGACGGAACTGTTACAAAAGCAGAACGAAAAGGCGGCAATGGCATTTATGTTAAAATTAGGCACAACAGCACCTATGAAACTCAGTACCTGCATATGAAGAAATACAATGTTCGTGTTGGAGATTTTGTAAGGCAAGGGGATGTAATAGGCTGGGTTGGTATGACAGGAAATTCTGGCGGGCCTCATGTTTGTTATCGTTTTTGGAAAAACGGAAGACAAGTAGACCCCTTTAAGCAGGATTTGCCAGCATCAAAGCCATTAGCTAGTAAATATCACCAAGACTACTTCGCACAAATAGAACCTATTAAAGCTCAGTTGGACGCAATTGAGTATTAGATCAAAAGTGTTAATAACCTTGTTATTAATTATTAATCAACAACTTACCTTAAATTAATAATAAAGTGTATTTTTAAATTAACTTCAATTTGTTGTTTTCTTATCCTTAGAAATAGGAGAATCATACAAATAGACGTATTTTTGCAAAAAATTTTATTCATTAAAAACAAACACATGAAAAAACTTTTACTTTTATTAGTATTGTTAGGCGGTTTTACTGCCTTTGGACAAGGCACCATTACAGGTAGTCTTATGGATATGGACCTTGGTGGGCCACTTCCTGGAGCAAACGTTATTGAGGCTGGAACAAACAACGGAGTTGTAACAGACTTTGACGGAAACTTTAGTATTACAGTAGCAAATAGCCAAGGAGCACTTGAGCTAAGTTATGTTGGATACCAAACAAAAACAGTTTCTTACACACTATCTGGTGAGACTCTCGATCTTGGAGCTATCTCAGTAAGCCAAGCTGCAGCATCTTTAGATGAGGTAATCCTGATTGGTTCTGGAGTTATTCAGGTCGCAGAAGGAAGAAGAACTCCTGTTGCAGTTTCTACTATTAGAGCTGAAGAGATTTCTACAAAAGCCGCAGGTAACGTAGAATTTACAGAAGCTATGAAAAACACGCCATCTGTATATGTAGCAAACCAAGGGTCTGGTTTTGGAGATAGTCAAATATTCTTACGTGGTTTTGACGATACCAACACAGCATTTTTGTTAAACGGGCAACCAATTAACGGTCAAGAAGACGGTAAAATGTACTGGTCTAACTGGTCTGGAATGAGTGATGTTGCAAACGCAGTACAAGTACAAAGAGGTTTGGGAGCATCAAAGCTAGCGATATCATCTGTTGGTGGTACGGTAAACATTGTATCTAAAACTACAGACAAAAAAGAAGGTGGTTTTGTGCGTTTTCTAGGCGGTAACGATAGTTATGCAAAAGCAACGATGAACTACAACTCAGGAATGAGTGAAAAAGGTTGGGGATTCTCAATTTTATTAGATCACTGGCAAGGATATAGAAAATGGGCTCAAGGTACACAAGGTGGAGGTCAAACATACATGATTTCTGTTGGATATAAAGCAAGTGAAAAAAGTGTGTTCAATTTCTTACTCACAGGTGCACCACAATTTCATGACCAAAACTTTTCTCAAAGAAGAGAGGTGTATGATACATATGGAAGAAAATACAATCCAAACTCTGGATTTTTGGACGGACAACGTTACACAGAAAGACGTAACTATTACCATAAGCCAGTTGCAAACTTAAACTGGGATTATGAAATTAATGATAAATTAGATCTTTCAGCAGTATTATATGCTTCTTGGGGCCGCGGTGGTGGTACAGGAGGTTTAGGAGCTGGAAGAGTTCGTTTCAGTGATGATACAGACATGGCAAGATCAGAAATTGATTTTGAAACTATTCGTTCAAACAACCAAACTACCGCAGATGCAAATGGATATGGTAATTTTGGAGATTCATACATCAGAAGATCTTCAGTAAACAACCATAACTGGTATGGATTCTTGGGTAACTTAAACTATGATGCCAACGAAAACTGGGATTTAAGTGTAGGTGTTGATGCAAGAATGTACAAAGGAGACCACTTTAGACAAGTAAACGATTTACTAGGTCTAAACGGTTTTACAGACAACTTTAGAAATGATAACAGACCAGATGATTATACCTTTACTGAAGAGTATGATGCAAATCCGTGGGCTGCACTATTTAACTATGCAGACGAAGACAACAGAACTCAGTATGACTACAGCGAAAACATCAACTATATTGGTGCTTTTGGTCAAGCTGAATACACTACAGACAAGTTTTCTACGTTTTTCCAAGGAGCTGTTTCTACACAGTCTTTCCAGAGAACAGGGCGTTTTACTGGTGCAGAGCGTGATGGTGGTGACGGTGTTGCTTTAGATGGTCTTGGGGAGTCTGAGAAAATCAGTAAGCTAGGTTACAACCTTAAGGGAGGATTAGGATATTCTCCTAATGATGCTAGTACATTCTTTGTAAACGCAGGATTTTACTCACGTCAACCATATCTAGATAACATTTTTGCAGATATTAGAAACTCTAACGCTATTGTTTCTCCAGAAATCGAAAATGAAGAAGTATTAAGTTATGAAGCTGGATACCGTTACAATAAAGGAAACCTTCGTATCAATGTAGATATCTACAGAACAGACTGGGGTAACCGTTTTGTTTCAACTGGAGGACAAACTACAGATGCAAATGGAGCAGATGTTTTCTTTACAGACCGTTTTACAGACGTAACACAAATACATAAAGGATTAGAATTTGATTTTGAATACCGCATGGATTCAGACCTTTTAAGATGGAGAGGATACGGATCTATCGGAAACTGGGAGTATGAGGGAGACACTCCTTTTACACGTCAAAACAACGAAACACTTGATTTTATTGAGTTAGATGACAACACACTAACCCTATCTGGTGTAAAAGTTGGTAGAGCTCCTCAAACATCATTTGGAGGTGGAGTTGTTTGGAACATTTGTGAAGGCCTTAGCTTTGACGCAGATTACAACGTCTATACAGATTTATATGCAGCAATTGATGCAGATGATGTTGTAGAAAGCGCACAAGCAGGTGAAAGAGCAGCCTCTGACAGAATTGAAGGATTTGGTTTGTTTGATCTTGGTTTAACGTACAAATTTATGTTTGCGGGTAATAAAGTAACCTTAAGATCAAATGTTTACAATGCTTCAAACAAACAATACATCACTAGACAAGATCAGTATGGTGTAGGTATTGGAAATGGAAGAACCTATAATGCTAGCTTGCGTTATAACTTCTAATTCAAATTATATATAGTAACATAAAGAGCCATCACATGTGTGATGGCTCTTTTGTTTTTTAGTATTTTTACTTTTTAATTAAAATTTTTAATTTATGTATCAAGCCATCCAACACTTACACTCCTATTGGGCTTATCTTGTAGTTCTTGCTGTAAGTATAGCCACTTTAAATGCACTGTATAGTTTTTTCTCAAACAAAGAGTACAGCTATAAAGACTTTAGACTCTCTTTGTTTGCTTTAATAGTCACACACCTGCAGTTTGTTATCGGGCTTGTATTGTATTTTGTGTCTCCCCTTGGGCTGCAGTCTATTTCAAACAACTCAATGGGAGGGGTCATGAAAGATAGTACCCTGCGGCTCTATGCCGTAGAGCATCCAACGGTAATGCTACTCACGGCAGTATTTATAACCATAGGGTACTCCAAACACAAAAAGAAATTAACTTCACAGCCAAAATTTAAAATGCTGGCTATATTTTATACCATAGCACTGGTTTTGCTACTTAGCAGAATTCCTTGGGCGAGTTGGTTATAAAATCATAGGTATAAAAAAGTCCACTATATATAGTGGACTTTTTTTTGTGCTGTTACATTTTAAAGAGTGTGCTATTGTTCTTTCACAAGGTATACAAACACTGGAAAATGATCGCTATATCCTCCTGTGAAAGATCCATTTCCAAAACTTCTGTAAGGATATCCTTTGTATTGCCCCTTTGAATTTGCTAGATAAGATTTGTTGTAAATTCCTGCCTTATAAAAACGATACGTGCTGTAGTCTTTCTTGGTAAATTCTGAAGAGAGAATCATCTGGTCAAATAAATTCCAGCCATCTCTCCAAGCCAAGGTGCCTAAGCCATTTTTAAACATGTCTTCCATAGGATTAAAGAGCTGCTTTGTACCCACATTTTCTCTTTTCTTTTTTGGTTTTAGTATGTCTTTCACACTTGGGCTTGTTGGATCATCATTTAGATCTCCCATGGTGATAATTTTAGCATACGGCTCTTCCACAAAAATAGAATCCATAATGTGCTTATTGAGTTTTGCTGCGCTAATTCTTTTTTGACGAGATCTTGCCTCTCCACCGCTTCTTGAGGGCCAGTGGTTGACAATAAAGTGCATTTTTTCTCCATCTAGCATACCACTGACCACTAATTGGTCTCTTGTAAAAATACGTTTGGTAGGGTCTACATTATCATAAATTAACAATTCATGTGCGCGGTAATTTGTTGGTGTAAATAATTTTTTTTGGTAGATAAGCGCCACGTCAATCCCCCTTCTATCTGGAGAGTCAAACTGTATAATACCATATTGTCTACCCAAAAGAGTTTCTTGGTTTACTAAATCCTCCAATACCTTTCTGTTTTCTGTTTCACAAAGGCCAACAATGGCTGGCGCAGTACCCGTTACATCTGCTCCAATTTCACTTATTACCTTGGCCATATTTTTAAGTTTGGCTTGATATATTTCTTCTGTCCAGTGATCTTTGCCATCTGGTGTTCTGTCATCATCATAGGTGACAGGATCATTCTCTGTGTCAAATAGGTTTTCAACGTTATAAAAGGCAATAGTGTTGACCTTATACTGTTTTTTTTGCTGAGCAAAACCCATGCTTGAAACAAGGACAAGTGCAATAAAAAATTGTTTAGTGTAATGCATTTATGAGATATATTAGATAAGTATAAAAGAGCATATAATTCGTTGAACAAAAGTAGTTAATTCCTCCTAAAAACGTACATTTGTTTAAAAGTGATAATAATTATTTAAAGAGAAGGGTAAATTCTCAACAAACATTTAAAATTTCGGAATGAAAAAACTCATGTTAACTTTTTTTACGCTCTTGTTTTTTGCAAGCACAGGTATTGCGCAAACTGCAGTAGTAAAAGGACGCGTTGTGGATAGTAATTCAAGTGACGTCATTGGGGATGTAGCTGTTAGTATTAAAGCTAGCGTATTCAGCACTGTGACAGACACTGAAGGTCTTTTTGTGATTCAAGGTGACGCTCTACCCCAGGGAGAGCAGGTACTTTTGGTTTCAAAGCCTGGCTATTACACACAAAGAATCCAACTTACCATACAAAATGGCGAGACATTAAACCTAAAGACTATTTTACTAGAGGTAGATCTTTCTATCACAGAGGCTCAAATAGGTATTATTAGTCTCTCTGATAATGAACTTGATGAAGATGACGGATCATCTTTTAATACCTCAGGACTATTACAGGCCTCTAGAGATGCATTTTTAAATGCAGCTGCTTTTGATTTTAGTGCAACATTCTTTAGACCAAGAGGGCTAGACAATGCTAACGGAAAAGTGCTTATCAATGGTCTTGAAATGAACAAGCAAATTACAGGACGCCCACAATGGGGTAACTGGGGTGGCCTTAATGATGTACAACGTAATCGTGAATTTTCTATGGGCCTTAAGGCTAGTGATTACACCTTTGGTGATGTTGCAGGGACTACAAACATTATTATGAGAGCTTCTCAATACCGCCAAGGGGGTCGCGTTTCTTATGCCGCTTCAAATAGAAGTTACCGAGGTCGTGTTATGGGAACCTACAACAGTGGGCTTAACAAAAATGGTTGGGCATATGCAGTTTCTGCAGCACGAAGATTTGGAGATGGTGGATACCAAGAAGGTACTCTGTATGATTCAAACTCATTTTTCGCCTCTGTAGAGAAAAAAATCAACGACAACCATAGCCTTAACCTAACAGCGTTTTATACACCAAATAGAAGAGGAAGGTCCACAGCGATCACCCAAGAGCAAAGAGAGCTAAAGGGGATACGTTACAACCCAAACTGGGGATATCAAGATGGGGAAATTAGAAATAGCCGTATCAGAGAAATTGAGGAACCAATTTTTATGTTAAATCACTATTGGAACATAGGTGAGAAAACAACCTTAAACACAAACATTGGATACCAAACAGGAACAATCAATAATAGCCGTATCGATAACAATGGTAACCGTAATCCCGCAGGGAACTACTACCAGCGATTACCAAGTTACTTCCTGCGCGATGCAAGCCCTACACCTTACCAGTATCAACAAGCATATTTAGCAAGAGAAGAGTTTGTAAACGACGGGCAGATTCCTTGGAATACATTATATGATGCCAATATAGACTCACAAGGCAACGCCTTAAGGGCATCGTACATTTTGCAAGACGATGTAAGTAAAGATACTCAAGTGCAGTTTAGCTCTATCCTTTTCTCTGAGCTAACCAGTAATATTACCTTAAATGCCGCTGTAAATTATAGAAGCCTGAAAAGCGAAAACTATGCACAGGTTCGTGATTTACTTGGAAGTAATGGATTTTTAGATATTGATACTTTTGCAAATTCAGAATCTGGAGATGGTGCTGGAGATTTGCAAACAAACATTGCACAAAGTGATGTGCGAAATCCAAACCGTATTGTAGGTGAGGGTGATCGTTACAAGTATAATTTTGATATAAATGCAGATGTTAGCTCTGGATTTGCTCAAGCTCAATTTAAATATAGTAAGGTAGATTTTTATCTAGCTGCTAGTTTGGGGGCAACCAACTACCAACGTAACGGGTTGTATGAAAACGGAAATTACCAAGGTGGGAATAATTCATTTGGAGAAAGTGAAGCGCTAAGCTTTAGCACACTTGGGTTTAAAGGGGGCGCTGTTTATAAACTAACAGGACGTCACCTTATAGATGTGAATGCTGGGTATTTAACAAAAGCACCAAGTATTAGAAACTCTTTTAGTAATTCTCGTCAAAACAATAATGTTGTAGAAGGCTTGGTGGAAGAGAAAATTCAAAACTTAGATGTAAGTTATATTTTCCGATCTCCTATTTTAAAAGCAAGAGTCACTGGTTTTTATAATGCTATGCAAGACCAGACAGATATCAACTTCTTCTTTACAGAATCTATACAAAATGAAGATGGTGGAGGAACTTTTGTACAGGAAGTCCTCACAGGTATTGAGTCTAGAAGAGCAGGAGCAGAGATAGGAATAGAGGCTCAGGTAACTCCTACAATTAAACTTAAGGGTGCGGCATCAATGGCGCAATATGTATTTACCAATAATCCAAATCAATACTTTACAAGTGATGATTTTGACGGGCCAAAAAGATTAGGTGATGGAACCACTAAAATGAAAAACCTACATATTGCAGGAGGTCCAGAAAATGCATTTCAATTAGGTTTTGAGTACCGTGATCCAAACTTCTGGTGGTTTGGGGTAACCTCAAATTATTTCTCAAATGCATATATTGATGTAAGTAGCCTGCGTAGAAACGACAATTTTGCGACAGACACTGACAATATTGGCTACAATGACTATGACTCTGCAACAGCAAGAGAATTATTACAACAAGAACAATTTAATGATTATACACTTGTAAATGTAGTGGGAGGAAAGTCTTGGAGAGTAGATAGTTATTATATTGGATTTTTTGCAACAATCAATAATGTTTTTGACCAACGCTACAGAACAGGTGGTTTTGAAGATTCTAGAATTGCAGATTATCGTGGTATGGTTGAAGAATCAAATAGAGACACACCGGTGTTCGGGAATCGCTATTTCTTTGGAAACGGAACTACATATTACTTAAACCTTTACGTTAGATTTTAATAAAAAATAGATAAATACAATACAAATGAAAAATTTCAATTTTTACAAACTAGTAATGCTGTTGATGGTAACAGTAGGGATAGTATCATGTGTGCAAGATGATGATTTTGAAACACCAAACACTATCGTTGTGGCTCCAACTCTGGAGGGAGAAGTGCTAACAATAATGGGTATTAATAGTGCCTTTGAACAATTAGTTGCAGATGCAGCAGATGACCTTGGTGTAGAACCAGGAGACTTTAATTATGATGATACTCTCGCAGAGTTAAGAGAAACAGAGAAATTAACCTTTGATACAGAAGTTATTACTTATGTAGAAGGGTATGTAATCTCTAACGATCAAGCAGGAAATTTCTTTGAAGAATTAATTATGCAAAACGCTCCCGCTGACCCTGTTAGTGGTATTAAAGTTTTAATAGACGTAAACCCTTTATTTATTACCTATGAAGTGGGTAGAAAGGTATATGTTCGTCTAGACGGCCTAACCGCTGGATATGATTCTGGAGTGTTAACTCTTGGAATTATTGATGTAAATGACCTTGGTAAAATTGGAGAATCTCAAATGCCAGACTACGTAATTAGAGATGCTGTTGTGGAGACAATGGTTGCTAAGCCTTTACTGTTCTCAGAATTTACAGATGCAAATACGAACTTATTGGTAAAGCTTGCTGATGCTCAGTTTAACCGCAACGAAGTGTTGGGTGACGATCGTAAAACCTATGCTGGTGAGCCATCAGATGAGTTTGATGGTGAGCGTATTTTAGAAAGCTGTGAAGAGGGGGGAAGTGTTATTTTTAGCACCAGTACATTTGCAGATTTCAAATCGTTCCTGCTTCCTCAAGGAAGAGGTTCTATGGTAGGAATATTAACTAAAAACTTCTTCGGAGATGCCTTTAATATGGTGGTAAATGATCCATCAGACATTAACTAAAACAATGAGAACAGATGTGATCCAGAAACATTTAATTGTGATGGACCTAGTGGAGGCGGCGCAGAATTTTACAGTGAAAATTTTGAAGGGTTTGATTCTATTGAGGCCTATGTAAGTGCGGGTTGGACAAACGTGAATGTAAGTGGAGGAAACGAAGTATGGGAGATTGGTAACTTTGACAACAACAACTATGCTCAAGTTTCTGGATTTAATTCTGGAGAAGATGTTATTGACACTTGGCTAGTAACTCCCGCCATAGATATGGATACTACCACAGAGGAGGAATTGACTTTTAATATTCAAGCGGCCTTTGATAACGGAACGATCTTAAGTGTGTTAGTTTCTACAGACTTTACTGGAGATGTAACTACTGCTACTTGGAATCTTTTAGACGCTTCTATTCCTACAGGACCAGAAAGTGGCTTTGGAGACTTTTTCCCATCAGGACCTGTTAATGTTTCTTGTGTGGACGGCATGGCATACATTGCCTTTAGATATCAAGGAAGTGACCCAACAGCAACAACACGTTATCATATAGATGATATCGTGATAACAGGAAACTAAAATCCTTTTTTACACACATTAAAAACACCCCTGGCATTGTCAGGGGTGTTTTTGTTTAAAGCTATGTTTACCTAAAAAACTACTATTTTGGCTTGTGTATTTGTATAGTTTTTTAAATGTACATTATATATATTCTACTCGAGCTTTCTGCAAGATACTAATGTTGTAAAACAAATTATAGGCCCAATGACGACATACTACCTTTAGGGGTTTGTTACGGCACATTAGTTTGAGCCAATACCAACTTTCAACAAAAATGATTATAGAAAAACTCTCAAGAGAATTATTGAGTTTGCCCCTCACGCTTTATTAATGCCTTTAAGAAGCCAAGTAGTGAGTATATTAAACAAAGACATAAATCACCTTTACACAGTCTTTAAACCGAGTTTATGGTTTTAAAATTATAGCAAAAGAGCGGATATAAGTAGATTAAAAAGTGTTATTAAAAAATCCCTCAACAAAATTTGTTGAGGGATTTTTTAGTGAGTGATGCTTTTTAGTAAAGCATAGTTGAGGTTACTTTTTTACAATAATAAACTCAGACCTTCTGTTTAGTTGATGTTCTGCTTCGCTACAGTTAGCCCCACAAGAAACTTTAGGTTGCGACTCTCCATATCCTTTACCACTAATTCTTTTACCACTAATACCTTTTGAGATAATGTATTGAACCGTAGACTGTGCACGCGCCTCAGATAAGGTAAGGTTATAAGCATCTGTAGCTCTGCTATCTGTGTGAGCTCCTACAGCAATAATCATTTCTGGATATTTGTTCATCACAGCAACTATTTTGTCTAACTCAAATGCCGCTTGAGGCTTAATGTTTGATTTATCAAGATCAAACAAGATAGGATTTAAAACAATTTGATCTTCAACAATAATTTCCTCTATCGGCTTTAGTGCAATAGTTGCAGAAACTTTCTGGTCATTTGCTGATGCAACTTTAGCGGTATTGCTTTCATAATCCGCTAAAACTGCTTGTAGTTCATGAGCTTGATCACAGGCTGCTTTAAAAGAAACCATACCGTCTATATTAGATGTTTTACTAGATAATCTATTACCCATGGTGTCATACATATCTACACGTGCTCCAGCAACTGCAGCGTCTGTATTTTCATTAATTACAAGCACATCAATAGTTACTTCACAAGGAATCTCTACTGCCGCTACCATATAAATATCATCACTACCAACACCGCCTTCTCTGTTTGAAGAAACGTATCCACTTTGCGAGGTTGGATCATATTTATAAGCAAAATCATCTGCAGGACTGTTCACTCCGTTTCCTAAATTGTTTACTACACCAAAACCATCTCCTTGGGCCTCTGCATAAAAGACATCAAGTCCTCCGATGCCTAAATGCCCATTGCTGGAAAAATATAAAGTACCATTACTATCTACGTACGGGAACAGTTCTTTTCCTTCTGTGTTGATGTTATCTCCTAATCTCTCTGGAGTACCTAGAGATCCATCGTTGTTTATGGCAACCATATATATATCAGATGCTCCACTGCCCCCTGGCATATCACTTACAAAGTATAATGTTTTACCGTCTTGGCTTAGGGCGGGATGTCCTGTAGAGTAATCATTGTTATTGAAAGGAACAGAAACTACTGCAGACCATCCTTTACCATCAATTTTCTCTGCATAGTATAAGTTGATTTGATTGATTCCATTTTCAGATTTATCATAATCTCCTTCAAAATAATCATTACGGTCAAAATACATACGCTTTCCATCTGCGCTAATAACAGCGTTAGACTCATGGTATTTTGTGTTTACATCACCACTTAGTAGCTCAGCATTTTTCATGGTTCCACCCACGTTAGTGGCTCTGTAGATTTCAAGATATGGTTCCTCGTTCCATTGGTATTTTTTACGGGAGGTGTTTCTTCCAGAAGCAAAGTAAAAATCTTTACCGTATACAATTCCTCCAAAATCTGCATATTCACTGTTTATGGTTTCCATGTTTGTAGCAGTATAACGCGCCATATCATCCATAATTTTTGGAATGTAATTAGGGTTTTTCATAAACTCTTTAACCCTGGTGTCATTTGGACTCAGCTTTGCAAAGTTTTTCATCCATGTGTTGTAGTCGCTAAATTTACCGTTTGCTTTTAAGCTTTGGGCATAGTTATAGATAGCTTCTGGATTTGCATCTTTTGACTTGGCTACTCTTTTGTAGTACATCTCAGCCTTTTTTGTGTCATTAATGAAGTAGTAGCAATTTGCTAATCTTTCAAAGACATAGACATCAGTAGTTCCTCTTTTGAGAACTTTTTGATATGCCTGGGCAGCATCCGTATATGCTAATCTATCATATAGTTTATCTGCTTTTTTAGTTTTACTATTTTGAGCTGAAACGATTGTTGTAGAAACAGCGATAAGTAGAAGTATGGTATATATTTTTTTCATTTTCAATGAAATTAAATGTTGTTAATTAGAAATATCTTGGTGAACGTAAAGTACGCTTGTTGGTAAATAGATCAAAGGTTAGAATGATTTCATGTGATGAAGGTGCTACAACGTTAATATCTGAAGTAACCGCATCATAAGCATATCCTATACGAAGTTCTGGTAGAACTTGAAATCCAACAAGACCACTAAATGAGTCATCTACTCTGTAAGAGACTCCTAATTCAAACTTTTCGAAAAATAAAGCATTAAAGTTTGCATCAAAAGAAACCGGAGTTCCAAAGGCAGACTTAACTAGTATAGACGGCTTTAGCTTCGTGTTTTCTGAGACCTGAAAAACATACCCGGCAGTACCAAAGAAGTGATTTACCTCAGATCCAATCTGTGTCCCGTTTGCATCTAGATGAACAGAGTTTAGCATATTAGGCACTGATACACCAACATAGAATTTTTCAGAATATAGAAAAGCACCCGCTCCAATGTTTGGATATACACTACTAATGTCTTGATTAAAAAACGGATCATTAGGATCCTGCAGCTCTAAATCTACCAATCCTACATCATGAAAAGTAGCTCCGGCTTTAAGACCTAGGGCTAGTTTTGTTGATGGGCTTAGTTGCAAGGTATATGAAAAATCTGCAAACACATTGGTTTCATTCACAGGTCCAAGCTCATCCTTCACTGCAGACAAACCAACTCCAACTTTATCATTTAATGGACCATGTCCAGAAAAAGTAAATGTGGTTGGCGCTCCGTCCAAAGCGGCCCATTGTGTCCTATATAAAGAGGTAAAAGAAATGTTCTCTTTAGATCCTGCATAGGCAGGGTTTACAACATTCATGTTGTACATGAACTGTGTATATTGAGGGTCCTGCTGCGCATTTGCCTCTTTGGAACAAAGTAAAACACATAAAAGTAATAATGGTATTGATAGTATTTTTTTCATTTCTGTGGTGTTTATTTTATGTTGATTGCATCAAGAATATTAAAATTCTAAAACCTGTTAGGGAGATACAAATTCATCTTTATATAATATTATTTTTTCTCTCTATTGATGTAAACCCATCCAGTATAGCTTGATCCAAACACAGGATCTTCTCCATTTAGTACTAACACATAGTAATAGGTTCCTGTCGGCAGTTCTTCTCCATCTGTGGTTTGTCCTCCCCACTGATTTGAGTAGTTGGTAAATTCATACACTGCGGTACCATTTCTATTAAATATTTGGAAAGAATTTATTCCTGTTCTATTATTTAAGAAACTAAGGTCTAACACATCATTAAGGCCATCTCCATTTGGAGAGATACCTTGAGAAATAACACAGTTTTCATTATCTGTATACAGCGATACATTTACAACTGCAGTTCCCATACATCCATCACCGTTTGTTACCACCACACTATATTCTTGTGTAGATGCACCATCTTGAGATAAAGTAATAACCAAGGTGTTTTCACCCTGGTCAGGGATAAGTGTGCCGTTTTCAAACCATTGGTAGCTCACTCCAGCATCACTAGAGGTTGCGGTAATAATAGTTTCAAAATCTGGGCAAACATCAAAATCTTCGTTGAGTGTAACCACTACTGGGTCTGAGATAACTACAACAATATCATCTGTAACAATACAGCCATCAACAGTAGTTATTTCAAGAGAGTAAGTGCCGCTTTGATTCACAATTATAGAGGTTGTGTCCTCTCCTGTACTCCATAAAAAAATTGCTCCCGTTGTATCTCCAGAAATAGCAGGAATAATTTCAAAATCTTCGCTATCACAAAGGGTAACATCTTGACCTAGATCAAGATCTGGAACGGGCTTAACTACTACATCTATACTCACGGTAGTTTCGCTACATGGCGGGATAGTAATTGTTACAGTATAAGTACCAGATTCTTGAGGGGTAAATATTGCATCTGTTGACACTGTAGTGCCACTAGCATTTTTCCAATCATACACCACAGTGCTTAAGTCTATACCATTATTAGTTGGTGTAGCATCTATAGCCGCTGCATCTTCGTTGGCGCATACATCTAGTTGTGAAGGTAAATTAGTAGTAATTACCAAAGGTAGCTCAACAATCAAATCAAAAGATGTTGTCGTGAAACAGTCATTTTGATTTAATCTTTCAACCCTTACGTAAATGGTTTCAGGGTTTGTGGTGTTTAAATATGTAGTAGGGGTGGCTATTGGGTTGTCTCCCAAGTCTGCATCTTCTTGAGAGGTATGAAATGTAATCTCAAAATCTGCAGGGTTCTGACCATCTAATATTTCAGCAATCTGTGAGCTTAGATCAAAGGTTGCGGTATCACTACCCGGATTATCCTCACAAGAGAACATATCCATAGGATCTTCTATAACAGGAGTTGTACCTTCTGCGCGAATTCTAATGTCATCTACGGCAATGTCGTTTCCACAGACTCCAAAAATATCATTTAATAAAACCAACTGAACGGTTGTGTTTGCTCCAGGGTTAAATTCTAGAGAATATCTAATCCAGTTTGGATTTGCACCATTTGGCACATTTCCTGTTGTACTTGTTGCTATAACAGTACCCGCAGCATCTTCGATTTGATAAATAATTCTTGAGTCTATGCCTGTTCCTGAACAGATATTAGTATCAATATTATACATGGTTGTCATGGCAAAATCAAAAATATGCGATGTGTTTGCCGAAACAGCAATATCTCTTCTGTAGATTTCAATTTGAGATGGTTGGTCAGAAATGTCAAAGAAAATAGCTCTACCATTGGTATCTCCACTAGTATTGTCTTCCATACCCTGGTGCCATCCAAAATTAAGCCCCGTTGAAATATTTGTTACAGCATATTGGTTAGGATTTAATTGAGTTGTACCATTATACTCCAAATCGGTAAAAGGATGTGTTGTTCTACCCACTCCAGTTCCGAAATCTTCTATAAACACATCATCTGTACAATCAAAGGGAGAACATCCAGACTCTTTTGTAACTGTTATAGTATCTGTTAGTTCATCAAAACTTCCGTCAGGTAATTCAACCACAAGGGCTGCGGTATAAACTGTAGTTTGATCTGGGCATACCGTAAAGACAGGGTCATTACTTAGCACATTTCCAGCAGGATCTCTCCATTCAAACACACTTGCGTTTGTAACAGGGCCTCCGTTAGGGACAAATCGCCAGTTCTCATTGGTTACCTCCCATGTGCCAACATTTCTGTCTTCAGGGACACTAAATTCTGTAAGGTTGTTTCCTTGCATTCCTATAACGGCAAGACCATCATTCCAGGTATCACATACAGGCTTATTGATAATGTTTACATCAATTACATTTAATGATTCATACAATAAAATTTGTTGAGTTGTTAAAAGCTCATTACACCCAAATTGAGGGACTGCGTTAAAGTTTAGTACAAAAATTCTAAAGGGAGCATCCCCTGTTACAAAATAATTAATTCTGTCTGCCGTTGCCGGTGCAACCGCAGGGTTGATGTCGTGATATGCTCCAAATATTGTGTTTAAAGGATAATTGGCATCGTTGGTAGGTACTTGGTCTGCAGGATCCATTGCCCATCCATTATAATTACCAGCAAGAGTTGCATCAAAAGAAAGCTGGCCGTTTGCTCCTGCTACAACATTTGTATATGAGTTGCCATAGAAATTGAATTCGAAAGGTAATGCAATCAAACCACTCCAAACATCATCAATTGTCAAATTTGTTGGTGCTCCACCAGTAACAGCAGGCAGATCACAAAGTGGTCCTTGTATTTGATAAGAGGTAGTATCTAGATTTGGCAAGGCTATATAATCTGCAACTAGATCTGTACAAAATGTTTCACAATCTATAAACATATCAAATCCAGCATCCAGCACATCACAACTTCCTTGGGCTTGACACTCAATAATACCACTTGTGAAATCACAATTTAAATCTCCAGTCTCTATAGTAAATGTCACTCCTGTTGTTGCAGGGTAAGGGCCAAAAAATAAAACTCCTGTAGTTGTTGCGGTTTGAGCCGCACTTCCCTGGTCATCGGTAACTGTAATACTGGTAGAACTTCCAAGATCTGTAATATCTACACCAATTGTGAATTGTTGTCCTGTCTCACACATTCCGTCGTTGGTGAATTCAATGGTTGGGTCTGTACAGGTTAAACAGTTAATATCATAATTTAATGGTACAAATAAGCCATCTGAACAACTTGCAACACCATCTGAGGTAATTTGAAGTGTAATAGTATCTCCACTAGATTCAAAGACAAATCCAGACATATCACCGGTGTTTCCGTATGGGTTACCAGCGTTAAGGTTGGTAACTCCGTCTGAGTCTAAGATGATAACTTCATCAAAATTTAGTTCTACTTGACCTTCAATAAATGTAAGTCTTAGCGGGAAACCTGAGTCACTAGTATATACAATTTGGTTAGTGTCATTGGGTGTGTAACAGTAAGTGTCATTGAAAGCACCATCGGCACAAGGTATGGTGGTTTGACCATATGACACGCTAAGGCATAAAAAAACCACCATAGAAGCTACGGTAGTGCCTAGATTCTTTACAAATCGATACATGCGTGTATTTTTTTGAGAGAGTAATTTAATGTTCATTTAGTTTTTTTTTGATATTATTCTGTTGTTAAATTTAGTTAAAATTTCAATGTTATGGTAGCTGATATGTAAAATTAGATGTATGACTTAATTTACCGATTAAATCCTTCTCATTGCCCCAAAAACCTGTTATAATCACTCAAAACGCCTTAGCACTACCTAGTATTACTTTCTAGTAAAAAGTAATACTAGGTGAAACATCTAAAATTTTGTGTAGCGGATAAAATATAAAGTCATAGGCTTTATGGAATAAAGCATAGTCTGTAAGTCTTTCGTACCTTTGTTTTTTTAAAAACTTATGATAGAAGAAAAAGACATTGAATACGAGAAAACCATACTTATTGGTTTAATCACTCAAAGTCAAGATCAAGTTACATCTAAAGAATATCTTGATGAGCTCGAATTTTTAGCCTACACAGCTGGAGGTCAGGTACTCAAACGTTTTGTCCAAAAAATGGCCAAACCTAATCCTAAAACTTTTATAGGAACGGGAAAACTGGAAGAGGTGCTCACTTATGTGCAACAACACAGTGTTGGTACTGTTATTTTTGATGATGAGCTCTCTGCAGCTCAACAAAAAAATATTGAGAAAATTTTGGAGTGTAAAATCATTGATCGAACCAACTTAATACTGGATATTTTTGCACAAAGAGCTCAAACAAGTTATGCTAGAACTCAAGTAGAGCTTGCACAGTATGAGTATTTACTCCCAAGACTTGCTGGTATGTGGACTCACCTTGAGAGACAACGTGGTGGGATAGGAATGCGAGGGCCTGGTGAGACAGAAATTGAAACAGATAGGCGTATTGTTAGAGACCGTATTTCATTACTAAAAAAGAAGCTAAAAAAGATTGATCGCCAAATGGAGGTTCAGCGAGGAAATCGCGGAAAATTAGTAAGAGTTGCACTGGTGGGATACACCAACGTTGGAAAATCTACTTTAATGAATACTATTAGTAAAAGTGATGTGTTTGCAGAAAATAAATTATTTGCCACACTAGACACCACAGTGCGTAAAGTAGTAGTTGGAAATCTACCTTTTTTACTTACCGACACTGTTGGCTTTATACGCAAGTTACCAACCCAATTAGTTGAGTCTTTTAAAAGCACCCTTGATGAGGTTAGGGAAGCAGACTTACTCTTGCATGTGGTAGATATTTCACATTCAAGCTTTGAAGATCATATTGCTAGTGTGGGATCTATTTTAGACGAGATTAAAAGTGCAGATAAGCCAACAATTATGGTGTTTAATAAAATTGACGCTTTCACTAATAAGACCATAGAGAGTGATGATCTGGTAACTCAGAAAACTAAAGAACACTTTACCCTCGAGGAGTGGAAAGCAACTTGGATGAATAAAACCAACGGGGATGCTATTTTTGTATCTGCCCTAGAGAAACAAAATTTTGAAAGTTTTAGAAAAGTAGTGTATGATAAGGTTCGAGAAATTCATGTAACACGGTTTCCTTATAATAGCTTTTTATATCCTCAAGAGTATATTCAGTAATAGGTAAAAAACCAACTCCAAGGTCCCTTACCTTTGATTTTGGTTTTTAAAAACCATAGGTAAGTCCTAGACCCAAAGTCTCTCTTATTTGTAATCCTTTTACAGCATTATCATCATACATAGCCTGGAAGGTTACGTTTGCTGTAATCCATTTATTTACAGACATCACCAGATTTGCAGTGTAGTCTATATCTACATTTTGCACATCTTCAAGATAATTACTGTATAGATTAAGTACATTTTCTAATACCACATTTTCTAACAAAGTAAATTTTCCATAGACTTCAATAGCAGCGCCAATCTCTATACGAGAGGTTTCATTTGCCTTTACTCCAAAATACCCAACTTGGTTAAAAGCTTCAATATCACTTTGGTTTGATCCAACATTTGTGAACTGACTATTAACGATGATTAAACGTGCTGTTGTTGGAGCAATATTTATTTTAAGGTTTTCATTCTTTTTCCATAGGAGTCCAAGCCCAGCCCTGAAGTATCCAGGGGATAAAATTTTTGTAGTTTCTGTTCTTGTAGGGCTACCATTTTGGTCCTCCCCAAATTCATACCCACTGGCAAGTTGTGTTCTTATATTAAGAGAAAAAGAATAGTACCAAAGACTTTCTTTAATCTCTCTTCCCACCAATGAATTGACTTCAAAACGATCGTTTGTTTTTCTAGTAAATTCTTGATCTTTTTGATTGGCAATCCCGTAGTCTATAACAATACGGTTATCCCAAGTGATTTTATCTTTACTGTAGTTAGCATCATGTGTAAGACCAAAATTTGCGGCATAGCTTGACGTACCACCCCCTTGCCATTTGTCGTTAAATGATGCTTGGTTAAATAAAAGCGATACGGTACTAACTTTGGTCCAAGGGCTTTTAATCTCTTCTTTTTTTTCTTGTGAAAAACCAGCAAATGTAATCAGGGACAATGTAGTTAAGAGGAGTATTTTTTTCATATTATTATAGTAAACACTATGGTTTTGAAAATAGCAATTTTTTTTGAGATGGTTTATTTTTTAAAAAGGGGCACAAAAGAGCAAGCCTCTCCGTACATAATACTTTTTGCAATGGGTTGTAATTTAGAAATTAACATTCCATAAGCTGCACCAGGGATGGGTTTGCCTGCACACCCTTTAATGATTACAGGGGCATCTTGATATTCACTAATATCTAGATTGTTTAAAATTTCAGTAAATAAGATTGTTTCTAAAGTTTGTAGTGATCCAATAACTGTTTTTTTGGTATGGGGGATTAATTTTGTGCTAACAAGCAGAAAAGCCCATGCAGGAATAATAGCCTCTGCAGTGCAGTGTATCGATACATATTGATCTGTGTATTGCTCCCATAGGTGGTTAGAAACAGTTACTCTAAAATCTTTTTCTTTAAGGATGATGCCTTTGTGAAGCCAAGGGGCAATATCAAAAGCAATTCTAGTGCCTTTTGGATACAACTCTTCAAGGTCAATAGTTTTTATTATGCTATTTGCAACTCTATTTACAATTTGTTTTGCCATGAAACTTAAATTATAGCATGCCCAATTCTAGCTTAGCCTCCTCACTCATGAGATCTTGTGTCCAGGGCGGGTCAAAGGTGATTTCTACCTCTGCATCATTCACCATTTTAAGAGACTTTACCTTATCCTCTACCTCTACAGGTAGCGTTTCTGCAACTGGGCAGTTTGGCGTGGTAAGGGTCATTAAAATTTTAACGTTATGATCCTCATTAACAAACACATCATAAATAAGCCCTAATTCGTAAATATCTACAGGAATCTCTGGGTCGTATATTGATTTTAACACCTTTACAATCTTTTCTCCTAATGCCTGTGTGTCTATTGTATTGTCTTGCATAATGGTATCTATTTATAATTTTAGTATCGTAAAAACAACTAGCTATTTAATTTTGCTTGATAGGCTGTTGCATACAATTTTAATTTTTTGATCATTGAGTTTAATCCATTTGCCCTTGTGGCAGACAAATGTTCTTTTAAACCAATTTGGTCAATAAAATCTGTATTTGCATTTAAAATTGCTGAGGGGGTTTGGTTGTTAAAGGATCTTATCAATACAGCAATGATACCCTTTGTGATAATTGCATCACTATCTGCAGAGAACACCATTTTATCTCCCTTAAGCTGTGCATCTAACCACACTTTTGATTGACACCCTTTTATAATGTTATCATCTGTTTTATTTTGCTCATCTATAAGAGGTAGAGATTTTCCTAAATCTATCATATACTCATAGCGTTGCATCCAGTCATCAAACATAGCAAACTCATCTATTAGCTCTTCTTGTATGGCTTTAATGGTCATGTTATTCCTTGTTTTTAATAGCCTTTAGCAGCGGCTTTTTTTCTGTGATTGAATACAATGTAAGGCTTGTGGTTGAAACATCAAATGATCCTACATTTTTTAAAGCTTTTTGTATGGCATACTCATTTTTCATGGCTCCATCACAATACATCTTCGTTGAACTTAGTTGACCTATTTTTAATGACCTAGCATTTTGAGTGTAGGTGGCAGAAAAATCATTGCACCCAGCATTACCCCATATTCTTTTATTTGCCTTGTTAAAATCAAGTACCGCCTTAGATGAAATTTGTTGACCATTAATAGAAACTACAGTAAAAATACCAGACAACACTGCTTGGGGATTGTCTGCAACCACCTTTTTTGTTTGGTTACATCCACCCATCAAAAGGCAAAGAATGCTGCAGGTTAAAGCTATTTTTTTCATAACTAATTTTTTATGATAACATCATTTTAGCCTTTTCAACAGCGGCAGTAAGGAGGTCAATTTCCTCTAGGGTGTTGTAAAAGGCAAATGAAGCTCTTACGGTTCCTGATATATTAAAGAAATCCATAATAGGCTGGGTGCAGTGTTGGCCTGTACGCACTGCAATTCCAAGTTTATCAACGATACTTCCAATATCATAGGGATGAATACCCTCTATATTAAAAGAAATTACAGATGTTTTTTCTTTTGATGTGCCGTAGATTTTTAGCCCATCTATGGCCAATAATTTTTCTGTTGCATAATTTAAAAGAGTAGCCTCATGAGCCAAAATGGCTTCAAAACCAATAGTGTTAAGATAATCAATGGCGGCTCCAAATGCAATCCCTCCACAAACATTTGGTGTTCCGGCTTCAAATTTATGAGGTAGTCCTGCATAGGTTGTTTGCTCAAAAGTTACTTGATCTATCATTTCTCCACCTCCTTGAAAAGGGGGTAGTTTTTCAAGCCAAGCCTCTTTACCATATAGCATGCCAATTCCTGTTGGGCCGCACATTTTATGTGCAGAAGTAACATAAAAATCACAATCTAATGCAACCAAATCTGGCCTTATGTGGGGGCAGGATTGTGCGCCATCTATAAGTATGGCTGCCCCTACCCGGTGTGCCTGTTGGGTCATAAACTCGATAGGGTTTATAGTACCTAAGGTATTTGAAATATGATTAACAAAAACTAGTTTTGTTTTTGAGCATAACAACTCTTGGTAGGCGTCCATGTTTAAGCCACCTTCCTGGTTCATTGGGATTACTTTTAATACGGCTCCAGTAGCCTTGCACAGCATTTGCCAAGGCACAATATTTGAGTGGTGCTCTAGTTGTGAGACAATAATCTCATCACCTGGGGAGAGTATACTTGAAAATCCATTTGCTACAATATTTATACTGTGGGTAGTTCCTGAGGTTAAAATAACCTCATGCGGCTTAGCTATACCAAAATGAGATTGTATTTTTCTTCGAGCCGTTTCATAGGCATCTGTAGCCTCCTGAGAAAGTGCATGAACACCTCTATGAATGTTTGCGTTGTAGTGAGAGTAGTAAGATACAATAGCGTCAATTACCTGTTGCGGTTTTTGAGATGTCGCGGCATTATCTAAATACACCAAAGCCTTGCCATTTACTTTTCTAGAAAGTATAGGAAAATCTTTTCTTATTGCAGTTACATCAAACATATATGAGTTTATTAAAATTTACTCTACCTATTGTTTATTGCTCCGAAAAATGTAGTTGTGGCACAATAAACTTAGAGATCAAAACCTAGATTAACCCCTATTTTGTTTGCAATTAGTTTATTGATTCTTTCTTTTAATTCTGGAATCTTCACACTCTCTAAAACAGTATTTGCGAAGGCATACATGAGCAATGCCCTAGCTTCTTTTTTTGCAATACCTCTAGAGCGCAAATAAAACATTGCCTCAGGGTCTAACTGGCCAATTGTGCAACCATGTGAGCATTTTACATCGTCTGCAAAAATTTCTAGTTGTGGCTTTGCATTTATTGTTGCTTTATTGCTTATTAAAATATTATTGTTTTTTTGGAAAGCATCCAGTTTTTGAGCCTGCTTCTCAACATATACTTTTCCGTTAAAAACACCAGTTGCACTGTCGTCAAAAATTCCTTTATAATCTTGGTGACTTTCGCAATTTTCAGCTGTGTGATGCACAAGTGTGTTGTGATCTACATGTTGTTTATCCTCAATCATGGTGACCCCGTTTAGGATAGAATCACAACGCTCTCCAAGTTGTTTAAAATTTAAATTGTTTCGCGTTAGTTTTCCGCCAAAAGAAAAGGTATGAACACTACAAATACTCTCCCGTTGTTGCTGGATAAAGGTACTATCTATCAGTGAAGCATTTTGGGTGTCGTTTTGGATCTTATAGTAATCTACATACGCTCTTTTGTCTAAAAATATTTCAGTAACACTATTGGTAAGCACTGGGTTGTCATTAAGACTTTGATGCCGCTCTATGATTTGCACATGTGCGTTTTGCTCTACAACAATTAAATTACGAGGCTGCAACATGGTGGCGGCCTCTGTTCCTGTAGCAAAGTTTATAATTTCAATAGGTTTTTGTGCTTCCTTGTTTTTTGAGATACGAATGTAGGCTCCTTCTTTTGCAAAAGCAGTGTTTAAACAGCTTAGGCTGTCAGTATTGGCGGCTTTATTAAAATAGGTTTCTATAATAGAGCTATATTTCGATTTGTTTAGCGCAGATGACATCAAGCAAACATCAATCTCATCATGAGTGATTTGTGATAAGAAAGAACTGTAAACCCCATCAATAAAAACAACTTTATAGGTGTCTATATCATTGAGGAAGTATTTTTTTACATCTTTAAATTCTATGGCAGTTTCGTTTTTAGGAAAGATGCTATACTCTTTATTTAATAAAGCATTTAAAGAAGTATACTTCCATGCTTCTTCTTTTTTGCTCGGAAATCCTTTGTCCTCGAAAGACTTCATAGCTTTATTGCGCACATCGTGTAACGGCGAATCTGCTTGCAAGTGATCTTCAAAAGCAAGGTATGAGGATTGTAATTTTTCTTTTAGATTCATTTTTTTAGATTCAGAATTTTTGGTGCTTTAAGGGGTTAAACCAACTCCTCTTTTATCCAGTCATATCCTTTTTCCTCTAGCTCATAAGCAAGTTGCTTTGTGCCAGATTTTACAATTTTACCATCCATAATAACGTGTACAAAATCTGGAACGATATAATCTAACAGCCTTTGATAGTGTGTAATAACAATCACTGCATTTTCTTTGCTTTTGAGTTTGTTTACTCCATTTGCAACAACTTTAAGAGCATCAATATCAAGTCCAGAATCTGTCTCATCTAAAATAGCCAGCTTAGGCTCTAACATAGCCATCTGGAAAATTTCATTGCGTTTTTTTTCTCCTCCAGAAAAACCAACATTTAATGACCTAGATAAGAATTTACGGTCTATTTCTAATAAATCTGCTTTTTCTTTAATCTTTTTAAGCATCTGGCTGGCTGGCATATCTTCCAACCCTTTGGCTTTTCTATTTTCATTAATTGCCGTTTTTATGAAGTTTGTAACAGAAACTCCAGGAATCTCAACAGGGTACTGAAATGAGAGAAAAACACCCTTATGAGCTCTTTCCTCTGCGTCTAACGCTGTGATGTCTTCACCATCAATAGTTATCTCTCCTTTGGTGAGCTCAAACTCTTCTTTACCTGCAATGATAGATGCCAAGGTGCTTTTTCCAGCCCCGTTAGGTCCCATTATAGCATGCACTTCTCCTGCATTTACTGAGAGAGAAATCCCCTTGAGGATGTCTTTCTCTTCTACACTTGCGTAAACATCTTTTATCTGTAACATATTATTTTTCTTCTGCTTTTTTAATTGCTTTTTTGCTTTGCTTTTCAGCTCCTTTTATTTTTACATCTGCTTTGGCAGGCTTAGCGCTTACTTGCACAATATCTATGATGGTTAAAAATTCATCCCAAGCTTCTACATCTTTAGGCCCTGGCGCTAAGGTTCCAGTTACTATCACAGCAACCATATCATAGGGGTCTTTTTTAGCCGGTGCTACTTTATCTGCCAATTCCTTCATTTTATCATCCACAACCACGCCATAAATAAAGTCACTTCCTTTTAAAACGGCTGCGCCGTCTGTGAATATGAATTCTCCTTTATAAACCGCAAGGTTTGAGTTTTCTGTGGTAACTAAGGTTGTTTTTTGCTCGTTTTTACAAGCGCTAACGCCTATAAACAGCGCAATGAGTATGATGATTTTTTTCATTTAATTTTGTTTTAGTAGTTCTTTTTTATCCAACAGAGCCTTCTAGGCTAATTTCTAATAACTTTTGTGCCTCTACAGCAAATTCCATTGGGAGTTTATTTAGCACTTCTTTGCTAAACCCATTGACAACAAGTGCAATGGCCTTTTCTGTATCAATTCCTCGCTGGTTGCAATAAAATATTTGGTCTTCACCAATTTTACTTGTGGTTGCTTCATGCTCTATTTGAGCTGTTTTGTTCTTAACCTCTATGTAAGGGAATGTATGCGCCCCACAATCATTGCCCATCAGCAGAGAATCACATTGAGAAAAATTACGAGCATTCTCAGCCCCTGCATTTATTTTCACCAAACCTCGGTAACTATTTTGAGATTTACCCGCCGAAATACCCTTACTTATAATGGTGCTTCGTGTATTTTTACCCAGATGGATCATCTTTGTTCCAGTATCAGCTTGCTGATAGTTGTTGGTTACCGCTATGGAGTAAAACTCTCCAATGCTATTGTCTCCCTTTAAAATACAACTAGGATATTTCCAGGTAACGGCGCTTCCTGTTTCCACTTGTGTCCAAGATATTTTTGCATTTTTTTCGCACAACCCTCTTTTGGTTACAAAATTATACACGCCTCCTTTTCCCTCTGCACTTCCAGGATACCAATTTTGTACCGTAGAGTATTTAATTTCTGCATCATCTAGGGCAATTAGCTCTACAACTGCTGCATGCAATTGATTTTCATCTCTACTTGGTGCGGTGCAACCCTCTAAATAAGACACGTAACTTCCTTGGTCTGCAACAAGTAGGGTTCTTTCAAATTGTCCTGTTCCTGCTTGATTGATTCTAAAATAAGTAGAGAGCTCCATAGGGCATCTAACACCTTTTGGGATATAACAAAATGAGCCATCACTAAATACAGCACTGTTTAATGCGGCATAGAAATTATCTTTAGTAGGTACCACCGTTCCAAGATATTTTTTTACAAGTTCTGGATGCTCTTTGATAGCTTCAGAAATACTCATAAAAATGATTCCCTTTTCGCTAAGGGTCTTTTTAAATGTAGTTGCTACAGAGACAGAATCTACTACAATGTCTATGGCAACGTTGTTCATTTTTTTCTGTTCATCTACAGAAATACCCAACTTTTTATACATCGCTAATAGTTCTGGGTCTACATCATCCAGAGTTTTGTTGGGGTCTACTGCCTTAGGGGCAGAATAGTATGCTATTGCCTGGAAGTCTGGTTTGGCATAATTTACATTTGCCCATTGAGGTTCCTGCATTGATTGCCAAACTTTAAAAGCCTCAAGCCTCCAGTTGGTCATCCATTGCGGCTCTTGCTTTTTCTTTGAAATTGCCCGTACAATGTCCTCATTGAGCCCAATAGGGAATGTCTCACTATCTAGGTCCGTATAAAAACCATACTCGTACTCTTTGGTTTCTAGTTCTTTTTTTAAATCGTCTTCTGTATACTTACTCATATGCACTTATGAATTCCTGACAAGAATTCTTAGTTTTAAAATTATAAAGAGAATGATTCTCCACAGCCACAGGTTCTATTTGCATTTGGATTGTTAAACACAAACCCTTTACCATTTAAACCACCACTGTATTCTAGGGTTGTTCCAACCAGGTATAAAAAACTCTTTTTATCTACAGCAATCTTAACGTTATTTTCTTCAAAAACTTTATCGTTTTCACCAATAACACCATCAAAATTTAGCTCGTAGGATAGCCCAGAACACCCACCACTTTTTACACCAACGCGAACAAAGTCCTGATCAATGCTAAATCCGTCTTCTGTCATTAATTGCGAAATTTTGGTTCGGGCTGTATCGCTTACTTTTATCATAAATTAGAATTCGTCTAAATTAGGGTACAAATATACGATATAAACCGCTTTTTAATTACCAAAATAATATTAAAAATTTATCAGTAAATATGGGCTTTTAGAAATTATCCCTTGCGCAAAAATTGTTGTAAAAGACCCAAAGACTTGAATATTAGTTGGGGTTTTGATATACTGGATTATTTGCCAGAGATGGATCAGAAAGACTTAATAAAAAAGCTTTTAAGGCTGCTTTGTCTTGCAAGGTGAGTTGCACTCCACCCTGTGCAACAGTTTTCATTAAAGGATCAATTGTAGAGCTAAACACTAGCCCCTCGCTGTAGTGATCTATTACTTGGTCAAGTGTTTGGAAGCGCCCATCATGCATGTATGGAGCGGTGAAGGCCAAATTGCGCAATGAAGGAGATTTAAACAAACCAAATTGTGCTGGATCACCAGTGATATCTCCTAGACCTAGGTCTGTAAAATTTTCATCTAGTCCATTGTTATGAAAATCGTTGTCTGTCCATAGCGGATTGCTGGGGCTGCCATGGCAATGAAAACAATCTCCACGGTTTTCATCTAAAAAAACAGCAAGGCCCTGCTGCTCTAAAGGGGTTAATGTTGCTTGATTTAATAGATAGTTGTCAAATTTAGAATTTCCAGAAACAAGGGTACGTATAAATTGTGACAATGCTTTAGCAGCCAACTCTTTAGAAATTGTAGGGCTTCCAAAGGCCTGTTCAAATTTAGTGAGATAAGCTGCGTCATTTTCAAGGGTAGCTACCACATTGGGCCATGTGTTGTGCATTTCTATTTCATTAACAACTGGTTCCAAGACCTGCTCTTGTAGTGAATTGGCGCTACCGTCCCAATTAAATTTATTTTTTGTGTTCCATGCAATGTTAATAAGAGGCATTGAATTTCTAAATCCAGGGATACCATCTATTCCCACACTATATCTTCTTTGATCACTAAAACCTTCATTGGGTTTATGACAGCCCGCGCAAGACAAGGTGTTGTCTGCAGATAGTTTTTTTTCAAAAAAGAGGTCTCTTCCAAGGGCAACTCCCTCTTCTGTGAGCGGGTTATTGGCAGGTATTTCTGGAGCAGGGAGTAGTTGAGAGAAAATGGCTGGAACAGCTATATTTACTGGAGTAGGCTCATACCCTTGATTTTGCCCTTCATCCGTATCACAGGAGAGTGTGAAAAAAATAAAAAACAAAATAAAAGGTAGGTTTCTTAACATAAAAGATCAATTAATTACCCATGCTGGTATCTAAAGAAAATACAGTTTGACCATTTTCTTGCATCATTTTTTGGGCGGTGTAATTTCCCATAAGCATGCCGTTTAGGGAGTTTAAATCCCAAAGGTTTGGGTTCTCAAACCACTGATCAATATCCATAGAAACATTAATTTGGGTTTGGTCTTGTGAAATGGTTATTTCGCCAAGATTTAGGACTATAGAGGTGTCTTCTCTGGTGTTTTCTGGACCGGGGTTTTGCACTGCGCTAATAGTATGGTAGGCGTAAATAAACTCCTCATTGTTAAGGTCTAAAAACCTTCCCTCCATTTGCATGTAATGGTATCCACCGCCCAACATTTCTGGCACATTCCACGAGGCTGCGTTTAGATCTGGGTATACGTTAGAGGTGTTCGTAGTTTCTGTAAAACCAAAACGCATACTTAACAAATATGTCCCCTCGGGCAATAAAATATCATCAATAAACAGGCCCGTGTCTTCTCCCACATCAACAAGTTGGTAATCTTTAACAAGTGTTTTAATTCCTTGTTGGTTGGTGAAACTTATTTCTGAGATTAAATAACGAATTTTTGAAGAACTGAGGGTTGTTCCAAAGGCATTGATGTATTGCAGGGCATTAAAGTTGTTACTGTTTATTGCTTGTTGATTGAAGCTGTGAGAAAAATTAATACTTACCAATGCTTTTTGTGGGTCATCATTAGTTGTATTACACCCCACAAAGCTCACTAATAACAGCAGTAAAAAGATTGTGTTTTTAAACATTTATGAGCTTATTTTATTTTAATTAATAACGCATCTTGGTTTCCTTTATTTTCCAGGATATCCATATCGTTGCTCTCGGTGCTTCCAACAAGAAGTAATTTATTGTCTTGAGTCTCTAGTATCGCATTGGCAAAGTCCAAAGAAGTACCCCCAATAATATAATTAAATTTTAGAGTTCCATTTGCATCAATGATAAATATCCAGGCGTCGTTTTGCCCTCTATTTAAAAACCCCTCTACAGAACTCCTGGTATTACCTACGATGGCAAAATTTCCGTTTTGCAACCCTACAATACTTTTTGCAGAGTCAAAGGCTGCACCTCCATATGTTTTTTCCCAAATGATATTTCCATCTGGTGAGAATTTAACCACCCAAGCGTCTGCATTTCCATTTAAAGCGCTCACATCGCCATCGGTGCTTCTAGTGTCTCCAACGATGATAAAATTTCCATCTTCAGTTTTAGTGATGCCATACCCTTGGTCTATTTCGCTTCCTCCTAAAGATTTGGCCCATAATTTATTACCATTGCTATCTACCCGAACCATCCAATAATCATAAGATCCTTTATTATCTGTAATATCAAAATCTACACTCTCTGAGGCACCAATAATAATAAAACCATCATCATCAGTCTCAACTACATCATAACTTCTGTCATTGCTAGAGCCGCCAAAGTAGCGCCTCCAGATGGTATCACCGTTTTGATCCATTAGGATGCCCCAAAACTCTCCAACGCCATGAAGCGTGGCTTTTGAAGCAGTAGCTGATTTACCATCGTCATTTCCTTGATTTCCACTTGCCGAAACATCAAAAAAGCCTGTCACAAAAAAGTTTCCCCTAGCAGTCTGTATAATTTTTAGGGCTTGGTCTGACCCAGCAAAACCGTGTGTTTTTTCCCAAGAAATATTGCCTTGCGCATCAAGTTTTGTTATCCAGTAGTCTTGAAACCCTTCATTGTTTGAAACGTCTCCATCACTGCTTTGACTATAACCGCATACAATAAACCCACCATCTGCAGTGTTAATCAAACTTGTCGCAGTATCTGTGTTAGAACCTCCGTAGGTTTTATTGAAAATAAGTTCTCCCTCTTGTGTTGTTTTTAACAACCAATAGTCATCATCATCACCCTTTTTCCCTGTAATATCTCCATCTGTACTATCTGTAGTGCCCATAAAAACATAGGCGCCATCGTTAGTCTGTACAGCGGCTACAAGCGTCTCATTTCGACTCCCTCCAAAAGTTTTAATAAAATCAATTTCACCTAAAAGATCTTCAGGGTATGTGCCTGGCAGATTTACCCCATCATCATTAGAACAAGCGCTAAACAATGCTATGGTAATTATAGATAAAAATACGAGGTTTTTCAAAATCATTACTTAACGATTAACCGTTTGGTGATTTGGGTGTTAATTTTAATGAGGTACATCCCACTGTATAGGGAATTGATATTAATTTGTTTAGACTTGGTTGGGTCAAACGTTTCATTTAAAACACGTTGTCCAAGAATATTGAAAATTTCTATAGATTTTATTGGTTTATTACTAGAGGTGATTGTGATATTTTTCTTGGCTGGATTTGGAGCTATTTCAAAATTACTTACTGAAATATCTTCTTGCGTAAGGCTTGGATCTCTCACTAAAAAAAAGCCTCTTTCTATATCACTAATTAAGATGTTACCACTTGCAAAATAAGGATATACGTTCCATGCTCCATTAAAATTTGCAGAATTACTCTCTGGATAAGTGTCAAAAAAACCAACCTCTGTCATGACGCCATTTTCAATATCTGAAATATCCAAAACTCTCATCCCTGCTCTGTAGTTTGATAAGTAATAGAAATCTCCCTTTACATAGCCGTTGTGATCGATAGCCTCTGTAGGACCCTCATATTCAAAATGAAATGATGGATTGTCTAAATCTTCAAAATCAAAAATGATAGTTCTGGTATTAAATCCAATATTAAGTTCATCTACCTCATCTCCAACGATAAAATAACGTTGATCTTCCGTAAACCATCCTTGGTGTGTGTATCCAACATTTGAGTAGGATATTGTAGAGAGACTAATAGGGTTGTTTTTATTTGTGATGTCTACAATTGCAATTTGGTTTGCATTGCTTCCAATTAGAATTTCTTTTCCAAGGTGTTCTGAGTCTGGTCCAGAGTAGGTTACCACCTGCGCGTCGTGGCTGTAAGAATCATCACCGTACCCTCCTGCTGGTGTAGGATTTGTAGGATTTGAAATATCTATAAAATGAGGACCCCCGTTATAAGTTTGTGTTCCAACCCCGTAAGCATATCCAGAATCTTCATTTATGACAATGTTGTGACAACTACCAAATTCCTGATAAAGAGCATCTTCTTCAAAATTTTGTGGTGGATTGGAAACATTTCTTAATCTGGTTAAATCAAAAACTTGCATTCCGTGGTCACTAATTTCACTAACAACAAAAGCATGATTATCATACACTTTTATATCTCTCCAAATTTGCCCAGAATCTAAATACCCATTAGTTGTTATCATTTTTCCAACATAAATTGGTGCTGTTGGGTTTGATATGTCAATAAAAGCTGTTCCGTTGTTAAGCCCCATAATTGCGTATTCTTTTCCCGTTTGTGGGTCTGTCCAACCCCAGGAGTCACTACCCTCAAAGGCATCCATCTCATCATAACTAATAAAAGACTGAAGGTCATAACCATTGCACGGATACTCTCCTGCCATTCCATTTGTACATGGGGTTTGCCCAGACATGCTAAAGAGTGTTAGCAAAGATAAATTAATCAATAAATGTTTCATTTTTCAGAATATTTTTATTGTAAACCTAGTCAATAAGCAATGTCTAGGCATTTAAAGTGAGTTTATTATTAGACAAATCTATGACAAATCAATAACAATACTTGCCCAATTAACGTTTTGTAAAGAATTACAAAGTAAATTACACAGTCGCTTTATTGTCAAAATTACTGTCTACTATCCTTAAAGTTTTATAAATTTTAGAAATAGCAATTCCATGTGCATTACAAATCCTATTTTTGCCTCTTGTAAATAACTATTTATGTTAGAAAATAAAAATTCCTTAAAAACACCCATTTCTTCAATGGGGGAGTTTGCCCTTATAGAGCATCTCACCAAACATTTTGATGTTAAGCACAGCTCAACAATAAAAAGTATTGGAGATGACGCAGCTGTCATTGATCATAAAAAACAAACGGTGGTAACTACAGATTTGTTAATTGAAGGGGTTCACTTTGATTTAAGTTACATGCCTTTAAAACATTTAGGATACAAAAGCGTGGTTGTTAATGTGAGCGACATTTTTGCCATGAACGCTACCCCAAGTCAAATTACGGTTTCCATTGCTGTTTCAAATAGATTTCCTGTAGAAGCACTAGAGGAGTTGTACGCAGGAATTGCTACTGCTGCAAAACATTATAATGTAGACGTAATAGGAGGAGACACAACATCTTCTACCCATGGGCTCATGATAAGCATAACAGCCTTTGGAGAAGTAGCCAAAGATGCCGTTGTGTATAGAGATGGTGCAAAAGAAAATGACTTGGTATTACTCACCGGAGATTTGGGAGCTGCGTATCTAGGGCTACAAATTTTAGAAAGAGAGAAGCAGGTGTTTAAAGTAAATCCAAACTCTCAACCAGATTTAGAACCTTACTCCTACCTAATAGAAAGACAGTTAAAACCAGAGGCCAGAAAAGATATTCCTGCACTGCTGCAAGAGTTGGGCGTAAAACCTACCTCTATGATTGATGTAAGTGATGGGCTTTCTTCTGAAATATTACACATTTGTAAGCAGTCCGGGGTTGGGTGTACCATTTATGAAGATAAAATACCTTTAGACCCTCAAGTAATCACCACCTCTGAGGAATTTAACATGGATAGCACAACCATTGCCCTTAATGGAGGGGAAGATTATGAGTTGTTATTTACAATTTCCCAAGAAGACTATCCTAAAATTAAGGCAAACCCCCACATAACAGTAATAGGACATATTTTAAAACCTACAGAGGGAACTCATCTTGTTACTAGAGACAATACTAAAATACCCCTTATTGCAAGAGGCTGGAGTGCCACTCAAGAAAACCAGTAGGTAATAAGTTATTAAACAATACCTTGTAAAAGGGCAACAAGCTCTGAGCTATGTGTAAGCCAACTCATGTGGCCACTATGGATAATGTGCAAGGTTGTTTTTGTTTGCTTTGATAGCGTTGTAATATCCTCAAGGGGTAGTATAAGATCATTCCTTCCAGCAATAATGTGCTTTTCACAGGATAGATTTTTTAGTATTGTAGTTCTATCTTTTCTATCACGCATTGCTTTAATGGCTGCCAGAACCCCATTTACTGAAGTATGTAAGGCTTCATTTTTTAGACCCTTAATGGCCAGTGGATGCTTGATTTTTTCTTCTGCGTTAAATAAATTGCCAATGGCCATGTTGATAAAAGCGGCTTTATTTCTGTCAATAATAGAAAGGGCTCTATTTCTGTTTTCTTTTCTAGAGGTACTATCTGGTGAAGCGCTCGAGTTTAGTAAAACTAATTTCCCTACTTTTTCTGGGAATAATTCTCCAAAGGCCAAAGCTACATAGCCACCCATAGAATGTCCAAGGAGTGTAATATCATATAATTTTTCGAGGACTAATAACTCACATACCATGGTGGCCATATTTTCCATGGTGTGTCTTTTTTCAAGCATACTACTTTCTCCAAACCCTGGAAGATCTATCATAAGTATGGTGTGTCCTTTGGCCAATACAGCGGCTATTTTTTGCCACATAGAGCTACTTTCTAAAAAACCATGAAGCATCACAATGGCAGGGCCAGATCCTTGTTTGTGATAATGTATAGGGGTATTGTGGTAGTGAAAAATCATTTTGGTATATTGAACCTTGTTTGCAAAAATAGCCATTAACCAGATTCTTTTCTATGAATTACACCAAACAAACATATCTTGTTGCTTTTGCATTATTTTCTCTGTTTTTTGGTGCAGGGAATTTAATTTTACCTCCTTTTTTAGGCTATAATGCTGGAAGTAGTTGGATGTGGGTTGCCACCGGTTTTGCGCTCTCTGGAGTTGTAATACCCATTTTGGCTATTTATGGATATGCGCGTATTCAAGGAACGCTTTTGGACTTTGCCAAAAAGGTGTCTCCAAAATTTGCATTACTGTACGCCATTATTGTCTATTGCATTTGTGTAAGCTTGCCTTCTCCAAGAACGGCATCTGTTGCCTACCAAATTGCTATTGAACCTTATTTTGACATTTCTTCTCTGTGGGTAAGCATTCTTTATTTTACTTTGGTATTGCTATTTGCCCTCAATAGAACTCGTATTTTAAGTCTTATTGGAAATTTTTTAACCCCCCTAATTATACTCATACTCATACTAATTATCTCTTTGGGGTTTTGTGTAGATACAACTCCTATGAGAGACACTATTTTTGAAAACACATTTACCACCGGTATTTTGGAGGGCTATCAAACCTTTGATGCCCTTGGAGGTGTTGTGGTTGGGGGTGTGATTGTAATTTCTTTGGCCTTGCAAGGGAAGTACAATTATCAAGAAAAAAAACGCATGATTGCTCGCTCTGGGCTCCTTGCCGGTATTGGCTTGTTTGTAATTTATGGTGGCCTTATTGCACTAGGAGCTTATTATAGCTCAGATTTGCAAGTCACCCAACGAACGCAACTATTAAAAATATTGAGTAAAAATACCTTAGGAGACTACGGTACTGCTTTTTTAGGGGTGCTTGTGGCATTGGCATGTTTTACCACTGCTGTTGGTATTGTTACGGGCACCGCAGATTTTGTAAAAGGAATCGCTAAAAATGCTCCAGGAGCCTACACAATCACTGCAGTGGCGGGATGTCTACTGGGTGTTTTGGTGGGGCAATTTGATGTTGGTTTGATCATTGATATAGCCTTGCCCGCCTTGCTATTTATTTATCCAATTACCATTGTGCTAATTTCACTAAATAGCATGCCTACAAAGTTTGCCTCTGCAAGAGTTTTTAGAGCAGCAACCTTGATTACTTTTGTGTTTAGTATTCCAGATTTTTTACAAATTTTTATGTCCCAAGGAGCTTTAGAGGGTATTTATAGATGGATTCCCTTTTCAAAGCAAGGTATGGGCTGGGTATTGCCAGGACTAATAGTTTTTATTGGGGTAAATATATTTGAATACTACAAAAAAGCCCCGCTAATAGAAGGTTAAGAGTTCATCAGATCTTCAATTTCATCTGCTAAAATTGGGATGTTTCTCATTAAATTAAAAGGAGCTCCTGTTTGTTGTATTACAACATCATCTTCAAGTCTAATACCAAAACCCTCTTGAGGGATATAAATACCTGGTTCTACTGTAAATACCATATTTGCCTGCATAGGTTCCCAAAGAATACCGTAATCATGGGTGTCTAGCCCCATGTGGTGAGATGTTCCATGCATAAAGTATTTTTTGTAGGCTGGCCAGTCTGGGTTTTCATTTTTAACATCGGCTTTGTCTATAAGCCCTAAACCCAGTAATTCACTGGTCATAATATGACCCACTTCTATATGGTACTCTTTCCAAAGAGTGCCAGGGACTAACAATTTAGTGGCCTGCTCTTTAACCCTATTTACAGCATTGTAAACAGCTTTCTGTCTGTCTGTATATCTCCCGCTAACAGGAATAGTACGAGACATATCACTGCTATAATTTGCATATTCTGCACCTACATCTAGCAAGATTAAATCTCCTGCTTTACATTGTTGGTTATTTTCAATATAATGTAGCACATTGGCATTATTTCCACTGGCTACAATTGGGGTGTATGCGAATTTTTTTGACCGATTTTTTAAAAACTCATGCATAAACTCTGCTTCAATATCAAACTCCCAAACATCAGGTTTTACAAATCCTAGCACTCTTCTAAAGCCTTTTTCTGTAATATCACATGCTTGTTGTATTAAATCTATCTCAATTGGGTCTTTCACAGAACGTAACCTTTGCAAAATAGGATTACTCTTTGCCCAACTATGGGCAGCAAATTCAACTTTATTTTTTTCTATAAAACGATCTTCTCTAGTTTGGGTTTGTATGTTTGCTCTGTAATGCTCGTTGGTATTGTAGTAAATGGTATCGCTTTGAGCCATAAGCTCCCGCATAATTTTATCAAAATCTTGTAGCCAATACACGGTTTTGATACCACTGACCTTTAACGCTTTTTCTTTGGTAAGTTTCTCGCCTTCCCAAATAGCAATATGCTCGTTGGTTTCTTTTAAAAATAAGATTTCTTTATGATCTGGATTAGGGCACTGTGGAAATAGCACTAAGATACTTTCTTCTTGGTCTACCCCACTGAGATAGAAGATATCTCTTGCTTGCTCAAATGGCATGGTGCTGTCTGCTCCAATAGGATAAATATCATTGCTGTTAAAGACAGCCAAACTACAAGACTTCATTTGAGCCATAAAGTTGTTACGGTTTTTAATAAAAAGGGCAGAATCTATAGAATGATATTTCATAAATAGTAATGTTAAAATATTATATCATCAAAAGTAAGGATTGCAATTTTTAATCAATACACCAAAGCGCGTTATTTTATATTTCGATGGGTTTTTATTTAATAAAACTTGAATATGACCAAAAAAGAAATAACGCGATGTTAAATTTTCTAACATTATTTTGAGGTGATTTTTGCTTTCTGTATTTTACGTTTTCTAAATCTAACAAATGAAAAAATACATCTTTTTGTTGCTCGTTTTTACGGCTAATTTTGGTTTATCCCAACAAGCTCCTTCTAGCCCAAGTGCGGTACTTGCTTCTTTGCAAGAAAAACAAACCCTCACAGAAAAATCATTGGTTAAAAATCTTCCTTTTACCAATATAGGCCCCACTATTATGAGTGGTCGTGTGGTAGATTTGGCTGTAAACCCAAAGAACCCCACAGAGTTTTATGTTGGTTATGCTAGTGGAGGGGTGTGGCACACGGTAAATAACGGCACTACATTTACACCAATACTAGACAATAGCCCAACCCAAAATGTAGGTAGTTTGGCTGTAGACTGGAAGTCAAGAACTATTTGGGTGGGCACTGGAGAAGTAAATTCTTCTCGGTCAAGTTATGCTGGTATTGGTCTTTTGCGATCCTCAGATAATGGGGCTACCTGGGAGCATCTTGGCCTTGCAGATAGCCACCACATAAGTAAAATTTTAATCAATCCAACAAATTCAAACCATGTGGTTGTGAGTGTGGTGGGGCATTTATATTCTACAAATTATAACAGAGGAGTATACAAAACTACAGATGGAGGTATTACTTGGGAACAAACACTTTTTGTGAACAATCAAAGCGGGATTATAGAGATGGATGCAGCTCCCAATAATTTTAATATCATGTTTGCCTCCTCTTGGGATAAAGATCGCAAAGCCTGGAATTTTAGAGGCAGTGGCTCTGGGAGTGCCATCTATAAAAGTACAGATGGTGGTAGCTCTTGGGTTAAAGTTTCTACCCCTGAAAGCGGTTTTCCAACAGGAGAGGGCGTAGGGCGTATTGGCCTGGCTGTGTTTGATAATAATACCCTTTATGCCGTACATGACAACCAAGCCAGAAGAGAACAGACAAGAACCTCTAAAAATTCAAACGGCTTGTCAAAAGAGCAATTTAAAACCATGACCCGTGAAGTGTTTTTAGCCCTAGACAACAAAAAGCTAAATGCGTATTTAAAAAACAACGGCTTTCAAGAAAAATATAGGGCAGACAACGTTAAGAGTATGGTGCGAAGTGGCGTTGTTGCTCCTGCAGATCTTGCAACCTATTTAGAAGATGCAAATGCCATGTTATTTGACACTCCAGTGATTGGAACACAAGTTTACAAAAGTACAGATGGCGGTGCTTCGTGGAGTAAAACACATGAGGGCTTCTTGGACGGTATTTATTATAGTTATGGGTACTATTTTGGAAAAATACATGTAGACCCAAACAATAAAGATGGCATCTATATTTATGGGGTGCCTATTTTAAAATCTAAAGATGCAGGAAAGACATTTAGCTCTATTTCTGCTCCAAATGTGCACGCAGATCACCACGCATTATGGATTAATCCAAATAAGCCAGGACACTTAATTAACGGTAATGATGGAGGGGTAAATATCAGTTATGATGATGGTGAAAACTGGATTAAAAATAATCAACCCGCTGTAGGGCAGTTTTATGCCATACATGTAGATAACCAGGAACCTTATAACGTATATGGAGGTCTCCAAGACAACGGGGTCTGGGTAGGTGCTCATACCTACCAGGAGAGTCCGGGATGGAGGCAAAATGGGCAATACCCATACAAATTTATCATGGGAGGTGATGGTATGCAAATACAAACAGATGCTCGTGATAGTAATGTGGTGTATACCGGTTTTCAATTCGGAAATTATTTCAGATTAAATACAGCAGACAACACCCAGACCTACATCCAACCCAAACATGAGCTAGGAGATAGTCCTTACCGTTTTAATTGGCAAACACCAATTTTACTTAGTTCCCACAATCAAGATATTTTGTATTTGGGAGCCAATAAATTAATGCGCTCCATGAATCAGGGAGCAGACTGGACGGCTGTTTCAGGAGATTTAACTCTTGGTGGTAAGCAAGGAAATGTTGCTTACGGGACCCTAACTTGTATAGATGAATCTAAGTTTGAGTTTGGGTTATTATATACCGGTAGTGATGACGGGAAGGTGTTTGTATCTCAAAATTCTGGAAGTGACTGGCAGGATATTTCTGGGGCCTTACCAAAAGATTTATGGGTTAGTAGAGTTGTTGCCTCAAGTCATAAAAAAGAGCGTGTTTATCTTACTTTAAATGGATACCGCTGGGATGATTTCTCGCCCTATGTGTATATGAGTGATAATTACGGCGACTCTTGGCAGGATATTTCAAGTAATTTACCTCTATCTTCTGTAAATGTTATCAGAGAAGATCCGGTAAATCCCAATATTTTATATCTAGGGACAGACAATGGCGCCTATACTTCTTTTGACAATGGCGCTTCTTGGAATCCTTTTTATGAAGGATTGCCAAATGTGGCGGTACATGATTTGACGATACAGGCCAGAGACAAACACCTTTTGCTAGGAACTCATGGGCGTAGTATCTACAAGGCAGATATTTCTTTATTGCAGGGTATTTCAGAAAAAACCATGGGCAGTCTCCTGCTTGCAGATATTGCAAATGTGAGGGCGAGTCGTCGATGGGGGAGTACTGGTTTTAATAACTATGGTGCTTATTTTCAGCCAAGTATACCACTGCAAATTTTTGCGCCTTTAGGGGGCAAAGCCAACATTTCTATAGCCTCACAAACCGGAATAGATTTAAAATCTTGGGAAGTTTCACTCATAAAAGGCTTCAATGTTGTGCCTTACAATGCTAGTATTTCTAAAAAGGGGAAAAAACAGCTTGAAAAAGAAAATATCTCAATTTTTCAGGGAGCTAATGGTACATTTTATTTGCCCAAAGGAAGCTACACTGTTGAGGTTTCTATAGAAGATTTTATAATAAAGAAACCACTTGAAGTAAAATAAAAAACACCCTGTTTAGACATATCTATTCTAAATTGATAATAAACAAATGCTATTGTTTGTTGATACGCGAATTGAGATGTATTTTTGTAGGCAAAATATAGAAAACTCAACCATAATGGGAATCATATCCTCTTCAATTGCTAGAAAAGTTGCCATGGCACTTTCTGGTTTGTTCTTAGTGTTGTTTTTAGGACAGCATTTTGTTATTAACGCAACATCAGTACTCTCTCCAGATACTTTTAATAGTTGGTCTCATTTTATGGGAAACAACGGCCTTGTTCAAGGAATCTTGCAGCCCATATTAATTTTTGGAGTTGTTTTTCACTTTGTGATGGGCTTTGTGCTGGAGCTTAAAAATAGAAGCTCAAGAACGGTGAAGTATGCCTCTTACAAAGGAGCTGCAAATGCAAGTTGGGCCTCTAGAAATATGATTATCTCTGGATTGGTCATCTTGGCATTTTTAGGGCTACACTTTTATGATTTTTGGATTCCAGAGATGATGTATAAGTATGTAAATGCTCTCCCAGAAGATCCAACTAGATACTATGCAGAAACAGTCCATAAATTTGAGAACCCGGTACGCGTTGGATTGTATGTAGTTTCTTTTGGCCTTTTGGCGATGCATTTATGGCATGGATTTGCCTCCTCTTTCCAGAGTGTAGGTTTTAATAATAAATATTCTGTGGCATTAACCAGATTTGCTAAAGTATATGCAATACTAATTCCAGTAGGGTTTATATGTATTGCCATTTACTTGCATTTAAATCAACTCCCACACTAAAAACCTCGCTATGTCTACATTAGATTCTAAAATACCTTCAGGACCACTAGCAGATAAGTGGACCAAACACAAAAACGAAATTGACCTTGTAAATCCAGCAAACAAGCGTAACATTGATGTTATAATTGTAGGGACAGGTCTTGCAGGGGGTAGTGCCGCTGCAACCCTTGCAGAACTGGGTTACAACGTAAAAACATTTTGCTACCAAGATTCTCCAAGACGGGCCCACTCTATTGCTGCACAAGGAGGAATTAACGCAGCAAAAAACTACCAAGGAGATGGAGATTCTGCCTACAGGTTGTTTTATGACACTGTAAAAGGAGGAGATTATCGCTCACGTGAGGCAAATGTGCATCGTTTGGCAGAGGTGTCAACAAATATTATAGACCAGTGTGTTGCTCAAGGAGTCCCTTTTGCGCGTGAGTATGGAGGCCTTCTAGACAATAGGTCTTTTGGCGGGGTTTTGGTGTCCAGAACTTTTTATGCCAAAGGGCAAACAGGACAGCAACTTTTATTGGGAGCTTATTCTGCAATGAATCGTCAAATAAATAGAGGAAAAATACAATCTTTTAACCGTCATGAAATGCTTGACGTAGTAAAAGTTGATGGAAAAGCGAGAGGTATTATTGCTCGTAATCTTGTCACAGGAGAGATAGAACGCCACGCTGCTCATGCTGTTGTTTTGGCCTCTGGAGGTTATGGTAATGTATTTTATTTAAGTACAAATGCCATGGGTAGTAATGTTACTGCCTCTTGGAGAGCCCATAGAAGGGGCGCTTATTTTGCGAATCCTTGTTATACCCAAATACACCCAACGTGTATTCCAGTTTCTGGGGATCACCAGTCTAAACTTACGCTAATGAGCGAATCTCTGCGTAATGATGGGCGTATATGGGTTCCTAAAAAGAAAGAAGATGCCCAGGCTATAAGAGATGGAAAGCTAAAACCAACACAGTTATCTGAACACGACAGAGATTACTACCTTGAGAGAAGATACCCTGCCTTTGGTAATTTAGTGCCACGTGATGTGGCTTCCCGTGCAGCAAAAGAATGCTGTGATGCCGGCTTTGGTGTAAATAAAACAGGGGAGGCAGTGTACCTTGATTTTGCCTCTGCTATTGAGCGTTACGGAAAAGAAAAAGCCTTAACAGAAAAAATTAGCAATCCAACAGCTGCGGAAATATATAAAATGGGAGCCGCTGTTATTGAAAATAAATACGGAAATCTTTTCCAAATGTATGAGAAGATTGTAGACGAAAACCCATATAAAACTCCAATGATGATTTATCCAGCCGTTCATTACACAATGGGTGGGTTATGGGTAGATTATAACCTGCAAACCACCGTTGAGGGGCTCTATGCAACGGGAGAAGCAAATTTCTCTGACCATGGTGCCAACAGGCTTGGCGCTTCTGCACTAATGCAAGGATTGGCAGATGGATATTTTGTATTGCCATATACCATTGGAGATTATCTTTCTAAAGATATTAGAACAGGAAAAATACCTACAGACACCAAAGAGTTTGACCAGGCAGAAAACGAAGTTAAAGACCGTATCAACAAATTGATGTCTGGATCTGGAGAGCGTTCTGTGGATTACTACCACAAAAAACTCGGTAAGATTATGTGGAATAAATGTGGTATGTCTCGTAATGAAAAAGATCTCAAAGAAGCTATCGAAGAGATTGCAGCTTTAAGAGAAGATTTCTGGAATAATGTAAAGGTTCCTGGGACAAAAGATACCTTAAATCAAGAATTAGAAAAAGCGGGTCGTGTTGCAGATTTCTTGGAGCTAGGAGAACTCTTCGCAAAAGATGCTTTAGATAGAAAAGAATCTTGTGGCGGTCACTTTAGAGAAGAAAGCGTAGAGCTTGATGGTCCTCAAAAAGGAGAGGCTCTTAGAGATGATAAAAACTTTAAGTATGTTTCTGCCTGGGAGTACAAAGGAGCTCCAAAAGAGGCCTTACTACACAAAGAAGAATTGAATTTTGAGAATATAGAATTGAAAACACGTTCATATAAATAAGATACAGATGAAACTTACACTTAAAATTTGGCGTCAAGAAAATGCAAATGCAAAAGGGACAATACAGACGTATCCTATTGATGGGATAGCCCCAGACATGTCTTTTTTAGAGATGTTAGACGTTTTAAACGAAAAACTCATCAATCAAGGAGACAACCCTGTTGTCTTTGATCATGATTGTAGAGAAGGTATCTGCGGATCTTGTTCTTTGCAAATTAATGGAGAACCTCATGGTCCAGATAGACGCGTGACTACCTGCCAATTACACATGCGTAAGTTTAATGATGGTGATACTATTGTTATTGAGCCTTTTAGAGCGAAAGCATTTCCGGTAGTAAAGGACTTAATGATAGATCGAAGTGCTTTCGATAGAATACAACATGCAGGGGGTTACATTTCGGTAAATACCTCTGGAAACACTATCGATGCAAATGCAATCCCTGTTAATAAAGAGAATGCCGATGACTCATTTGCAGCGGCTACTTGTATTGGTTGTGGCGCTTGTGTGGCTGCCTGTAAAAATGCTAGTGCCATGCTTTTCACATCTGCAAAAGTATCACAATATGCGCTTTTACCTCAGGGACAAGTGGAGGCCACAGAGCGAGTACTTAGTATGGTTGAACAGATGGATAAAGAGGGCTTCGGTAATTGTACCAACACAGGAGCTTGTGAGGTAGAGTGTCCAAAAGGAATATCACTAGAAAACATTGCTCGCATGAACCGTGAATATCTATCTGCGAGTATAAAAGGGTAGCCGGCAAACATGTAGTAAATAAATATAAAAAAGCCAAGCACAAATGCTTGGCTTTTTTATATTGCTTTTGGTATGTTATCTTTACTCTTGGCATTTATAATTAAAACACTATGAGTACATCCCTTTTTGACGCTATTAGAAATGCAAATGTTTCTGTGGTAACTTCTTTACTAAAAGAAAATCCTTCATTGACCCAAGAAAAAGACCAGCGTGGCTCTACAGCCCTACTTCTTGCTACCTATTATGGGCATATGGATATTGTAAGGATTATTTTGAAGCAGCCTCAAGATATAAATACTCAAGATGCCTCTGGAAATACAGCGCTTATGGGTGTTTGCTTTAAAGGCTACAGCGCCATTGCCGAGTTACTTATCAAAACCGGCGCAGATGTAAATATGTCAAATTTCAATGGAGCTACCGCTCTTATTTTTGCTGCTACATTCAATAAGCCAGAAATTGCAGCACTACTGTTGGCGCACGGGGCAGATAAAAATGCAGTAGATGACAAAGGCAACACTGCCCTGCAGCATGCTAAAATGCAATCCAGTGCAGCGGTTGTAGCACTTTTAGAATCCTAGGGTATGGCAACCACATCTCTTAGAGTAAGTATAGTGCAGTCTGATTTGCAATGGGAAGATCCAGGGGCCAATAAAGCTCATTTTTCTAAAATAGTAGCTCCTTTAGCAAATACTACAGATTTAATTGTACTACCAGAGATGTTTACAACAGGGTTTTCTATGAATGCGGAGCATCTATCAGAGGCCCAAGATGGAGACACCTTGCAGTGGCTTATTTACACATCAAAACTTCTTAATAGTGCTATTGTAGGCACTATCATTATTAAAGATGGAATTAATTTTTACAATAGATTACTTTTTGTAACTCCACTTGGCCAGGTACACACTTATGATAAAAAACACACCTTTACCCTGGCGGGAGAACATCGCGTTTTTACCTCTGGGGCCTCGCGTGTTTTTATTGACTATCTGGGGTTCAAAATTTGTCCCTTGATATGTTATGATTTGCGTTTTCCTATTTGGGCCCGTAATAATGTAGGGTATGATATCTTGTTGTATACAGCCAATTGGCCACAAAAAAGAATTGCTGCTTGGGATACCTTATTGAAAGCCCGTGCTATTGAAAATATGAGTTATTGTATAGGCGTAAACAGAATAGGTCAAGATGGAAATGGGCATAAGTACCCGGGGCATTCTGCGGTTTATGATTCTCTGGGCACACAACTCTCTACCAAAGAATATGAAACAGCATTTATACAAACTATTACCCTAGATAAACAGCATATACAAACCACTAGAAATACCCTACCATTTCTAAACGATGCTGATGATTTTATTTTAACCTAAAGGTTTCACTCCAGCTCCAATTGGCGCGCAGTTCAATGACAGAGGGGTAGTACACTACTTTTTCTGGGGCAAGCTTATCAAGAAAGTTTCCGGGATCCCAGGTTTTATTTTTGTTTTCATCCATAATTAAGCGGATAAAATAGTTGCCAGGATTAATATACTCAAAAACCACAGGGGAGTTTGATTCTAAATAGGTTTGTTTCACCACTTTAAATTTTTCATTTACAAGTTCAATTAGCAAAGGAAACTCATCTGTATTATCAAGAGTAAGTTGTAGAGATGCAAAATCTGCTGTGGGCTTCACCTGTTGCTTAAATACAATAGAGTCACTAGTATTTCCTAGGTAATCTGCCAAAGCGCCATCTCTGAGTGTAACACTATATAGCTGTTCTTCTTGTTTGTCAAAAATAATCTGGGCAGCATTTTCTTTTAGATTTATTTGCGCTGTAAAGTCTATGGCTATGGTGTCTTTATTAACAACAGAAATTTTCTCTAGGTTAATAGCAGTTAGGGGTGTGTTTGCTTTTAGCTTTAGGGTATCTTCTAGAGATATCAACCTATTGTTTACAGCAGTAAGGCGCAAAGAATCTGAATATAGTTCTCTAAAGCGGACTGTGGTAGTATCAATTTGTAGTTTGTTTTTTGTAATAAATACCAGAGAGTCTTTGGTGATTTTTGGTTTAAACCAAAAGTTTAGGGTGTCTCTATCTGGTTGTTTTATTATCCGGTATTGAAAATCCTCCGGCATTGGCGTGAGTAAGGTAATTTGATAGTTGTCCGTTTTTCCCTGATACCCGAAAGAGATTCTGTTGCTGCTTTCTAACTTTGGACGTGTTGGTTTAAAATCTGGCACCTCTTTAAAAAGTTTTAACTCATAGGTGCTGTCTGTAGGGATAGAAATAAGGTCTTTATAAAAACCTATTTTATCTGTCTTTGGTTGGAAGGTGTAGTTTCTAGTTTGTTCTTTTAAGGCAATAAGTTGATAGGTGCCCTGTTTTAGATTGCTTAATTCAAAACTATTACTCTGGTCAATGGTAGTGGTGATGTAGGTGGGTTTCTCAAGAAATACTAGCGAGTCTTTGTAATTCTTATCTACTTGATACAAAACAACGGTTGTTGGAGCCTCTGTCTCTGGAAGTAGCGCATCAATAGTGGTTCCCTTTAAAACTAAACTATCAATGTAGCTGCCAGTAGAAAAGACAAACTTGTAATTTGGAAATAAATTTCCCTCGTTGTTATCTAAAATACTATTTCCGAAATTAAAACTATACGTTGTATTGTCTTTAAGAGTGTCTAAAATTTTTATTTTCAAAACTTTAGAAACGCTCAGGGGTGTTATCTCAGGAGGGTATTTTAATGGAGGAGAAATAATAAGTTCCTTGGAGACATCTTTGAGTTTTATGAATTCATCAAAGGTGATACGAATTTCATTGTTTTTAAAATTGGTCGTAAAATTTTCAGGAACACTCCTCAATATAACAGGTGCAATGGTGTCTCGAAGCCCACCACTGGGTCTTCCTTTTTTTGCACAATCTGTGAAAGAGAGTAAAAAAAGAAATACAATGGGGATGTATAAAAGGCGATATGTTTTTGAGTGGTGTTGCTTTTGCATAATACCCAACAAAAATAGGAAAAGTTTTATTGTAACTCTATTTAAAAAATATAGAACCCTATCATAAAGAAATGGCCATGGTAGCGATACTTATTTTTATATTTTCTGCTTGTTGTAATTGCGTTGCACAATTCTCTAAAGTAGCTCCAGTGGTAACAATGTCATCAACTAGTAAAATATGTTTGTTTGCAATTTTTACTTTGTTAATAAGGGTAAATTCTTGATTGTCTTGGATTCTTTTACCCCTTGTTTTAAAAACCTGTGAGTCTGTTTTTGAGATCTTGACTAGTACATCTTCCAAGTATACAACACCAAGAGCCTGGGCAATTGCCTTTCCAAAACCTGTTACTTGATTGTATCCTCGCACTTTTTGTTTGTCTTTGTGAAGCGGTACACCAATTACTGCATCGATACTTTTATAAGCTGCTATTTCAGAAAGTTCTGCCCCAAGCCAATGGCCCAGAAAAGGGCTGATATCTTCTTGTTTTTTATACTTAAGATTGTGCAGTAATGATTGTGTAATGCCTTTTTTTTGAAATACTAAAAGAGCAGTTGCCTCCTGGATAGCCGTTCTACCATAGAATATTTTTTGTAGGGTATTTGCCCTTGTTGTATGAAATCTAGCCAGGGGCAGTTGATGTCTACACGTTGTGCAAATAACTTGTTCTTGGGCAGCGAGAACTCCCCCACAGCCGTTGCATATTGTTGGAAATAAAAGATCCAAAAGAGCCTTGAGTATATGAATCATTACCTTATAGTTTTAGTACCTTTGACCTCTGTAATGTAATAAATTAACATCAAAAACACCTCATGACAACTCAAAGTAGTAATAATAAATTGGCAAAAATTCTTATTGCCGTGTTAGTAGTTTTGTTACTATCCTTGTCTGGGTATACCTACACATTAATCCAGCAAAATAAAGAAACAATAAGTGTTTTACAGACAGATAAAGCTGTGGTTCAAAAGGAATTGGAAACCCTAGTTTTGTCTTACAACGATATCTTACAAAACAATGAGCTTAAGGATAAAGAATTAATAACGGCAAGAGATCGCATCCTAATTCTTCTAGATTCTGTTAAAAATTACAAGGCCAATCTGTCTCTAATTGCTAGATACAAGACCCAAGTTATAGGGTTAAAAAATGAGCGGACCCAACTCTTTAAACGTGCAGATAGCTTACTGGCTGTTACTGAGCGTTTAACCATAGAGAAAGATAGCACAACAGCAGCTTTAAACAAGACCATTAAGGCCGTTGATTCTGTATCAATATCAAACACTCAAATGTCTAAAACTCTTGAAAAAGGAGCCTTGATTGGTATCACTAACCTAAATACAACAGCTGTTATTGTTCGTAAGGGAGGTAAAATCAAAGAGACCAAGCGCGCCACTAGGGCAGACAAAATTAAGGTATGTTATACCATAGCTCCTAACATACTAGCCCAAGCAGGTGACAGATTATTGTATATCCAGGTTATTAATCCAGATAATAACATAATTGGTAATACATCAAACATCACCTTTGGTCAAGACCTACTTACCTATAGTAAGAGCGCTACTGTTTTTTATGAAAACCAGGCCTTAGATGTTTGTGTGATGGTTGAGGGGTCAACCCAGGAGTTGGTAAAGGGGATGTATACCATTTCTGTTTTTGATGCCGGGAGGCAAATAGGGAGCACAACACTGCAATTAAAATAAGAATTCAAAAAATACTTAAAAAATAAAATCTGCTGCCCATTATATGGCAGTGGATTTTTATATTTTTGTGCTATGGCAAACAATGAAGATCAATTCAAAAAAGTAATTTCTCATGCAAAGGAGTATGGGTACATCTTTGGTTCCAGTGAAATCTATGACGGGCTTAGTGCTGTGTATGATTATGCTCAAAATGGTGTAGAATTAAAAAAGAACATACGAGAATACTGGTGGAAAAGCATGGTGTATATGCACCAAAACATTGTGGGTTTAGATGCCGCAATATTAATGCATCCAACAACCTGGAAAGCCTCTGGTCACGTAGATGCCTTTAGTGACCCACTTATTGATAATAAAGATTCTAAAAAAAGATATCGTGCAGATGTTTTAATTGAGGACCACGCAGAGAAACTTGAAAATAAAGCTCAAAAAGAAATTACCAAAGCCAAAAAGCGTTTCGGTGATGCTTTTAATGAAACAGAATTTGTCACCACCAACGCAAGGGTGATTGGCTATAGAGAGAAAAAGGCTCAAATACTATCTTCTATGGCGCGCCTTTTGGAGGCAGAAGATCTCTCTGGAGTGAAGGCACTCATAGAAGAATTAGGCATTGTATGTCCTGTAAGCGGCTCCAAAAACTGGACAGATGTAAAGCAGTTTAACTTAATGTTTGGCACAAAGCTGGGCGCCTCTGCTGAAACGGCTACAGATTTATACCTGCGTCCAGAAACTGCACAAGGGATTTTTGTAAACTTTTTAAATGTGCAAAAAACTGGAAGAATGAGAATTCCTTTTGGTATTGCGCAAACAGGAAAGGCCTTTAGAAATGAAATTGTGGCAAGACAATTTATCTTTAGAATGCGTGAGTTTGAACAAATGGAAATGCAATTTTTTGTTCGCCCAGGCCAAGAGATGAAATGGTACGATTACTGGAAACAAACTAGATTAAAGTGGCACCATTCACTGGGTCTTGGCCCTGACAACTATCGCTTTCATGACCATGAAAAGCTAGCTCATTATGCCAATGCAGCCACAGATATAGAATTTAAATTTCCCTTTGGGTTCAAAGAATTGGAAGGGATTCATTCACGTACAGATTTTGATTTAAAAGCACATGAGACCCATAGTGGTAAAAAATTACAATTTTTTGACCCAGAGCTCAAAGAAAATTACACCCCTTATGTGGTAGAAACATCTATTGGTCTTGATAGAATGTTCTTGGCTGTGTTTAGTAATTCTTTGCAAGAAGAAACACTAGAAGACGGCTCTACAAGAACCGTCTTGAGATTACCGGCTATATTGGCTCCTATAAAAATTGCAGTATTTCCACTTATAAAAAGAGATGGATTGCCAGAGCTTGCAAAACAAATTACTGAAGATTTACAGTGGGATTACAATGTGTTTTATGATGAAAAGGATGCCGTTGGTAAGCGTTACAGACGTCAAGATGCTAACGGGACTCCATTTTGTATAACTGTAGACCATCAAACCCTTGAAGACAAAACAGTGACCATTCGTCACAGAGATACTATGGAGCAGCAGCGTATTGCCATTTCTGAAATCTCTGGTGTGGTCGCAAAGAGCTTATCTATGAAGCATTGGTTACAATAACCGCCGTCTTGTAGCATATAAAACCCCCGGGGATTTTGTCATTGGGGGTTTTTATTGTTTTGAAATTTGAGTGTTTAAAAAACAGTTAATAAATGAATATTTCTTGTATTTCAACAGGATTTGCCCTCTGGCAACGGTTCATCATTCTTAGAGGTCTGTATTTAAAAAAAACGGCTAGGCCATTTTTTTTGTAGGCCTCATCTAGATTAATAGGGTCAAAATAAAGGGGCTCTCCACTTTCACTGGTCACTATAATTGTAAATAAACAATCTCCCTTTTTTGTGCTCTCTTGAATCACACCAGGGGTAAAACCCTCTGGTATTAGTTCCGCTGTTTTTATTTTTTTTATGCTGCCCTCTGGATTTTGAATTGTTTTTTCTTTTATTGAATTGCAGCCACTTATTGTAAAAACAAAAAGGGCAATATAAATAGGTTTTAAAATCATGAGTTTTTTTCTTTTGCGTTTAAGATCTTCGACTACTACTAACGTATCTCACAATATAGTTAAATTTGTTGTAAGCCAACTCATAGAAGTAACTGCCCAAAATACTGAGACACTTTAAATTTTTAAGGTTTATATTCTCATTAAAAACTCACTATTTTCAATCTTTTTTTTTTGAAGTCTTGATTATCTTTATCTTAGCCACTTAAATTTTAATATAAACAACTAACATGAAATCTAAATTTACACTAATGTTGTTCTTGTTTGGGGCCTTTTTTACAACTCAAGCTCAAGATCAGACACAAGATGGTCTTTCTTATGTAGGAAAATCAGCAGAGAAAGTTACAGTACCTTCACTGGCATCTAGATCAAACCTTGAAACTCCTATTTTCCAAACAAGCCCACCACAAGATGGAAGATCTGCTAAGGTAAATGTGATTCCAGGAAAAGATCCACAAACAAAAAATGACTATTTCACTGAAAATCCAAATCCTCTTGCAGGGCAAATACCTACAAGAGACGCACTTTTTGACTTTGAGGTTGGAAACAGTGTAGGTTCACCCTCAGATCCAGCTATTGCTGTAGGTCCAGACCACGCTTTTATTGTTTACAATAATGGCTTTATGATTTATGACAAGCTTGGAAATATTGTACAAGGTCCAACAGCACCATCTGCAATTTTTAACGCAAATGGCTGTTGTGATTTAACCGCATCCTATGATAATTTAGCCCAAAGATGGGTTATCAGTTATCTGTATATCAGTTCAGGGGTAAGAATTGCTGTATCTAGCGGTTCTAATCCCTTAACATCTACTTGGGATGTGTATCAGTTCCCTCAAATAAATGATTACAACAAACTCTCAGTTTGGAGAGATGGATATTACATCACAGATAATGGCCCAAGAGATGTATGGGTGATAGATAGAGACGCAGTTTTAGATGGTGACGCATCAGCAAACATACAAGGCTTTACAATAAGTGGAGTACAAGGGCAAGGTTTTACAAGTGCACAAGTGCTTAACATAACAAATGATCTGCATCCCACAACAGGAGGCGCACCTCTAGTTTATATGAGAGATAACGGATTTGGTGGTGTTTCTCAGGATGCAATAAATATCTGGACCGTAAATGTAGATTTTGACACCCCTAGTAACTCAGATGTATCAGACCCAGAGGTTTTTACAAATGTTGAGCCTTTTATAAATGTATTTGATGGAGGTAGTTTTGCTAACCTACCTCAGCCAGCTAACGGTTCTTCAATAGATGCACTGCAATCTACAATCATGAATCAAGCACAGTTCAGAAAATTTCCAACCTATAATTCTGCTCTTTTCAATTTTGTTGTTGATGTAGAGGCTGGTAGTGCAAAAAGAGCTGGTATTCGTTGGTATGAGTTTCGTCAAACTACAGATGGTGGTCCTTGGAGTATGGAACAAGAAGGTACCTACACAGCACCAGATGGAAGACATGCATGGATGGGAAGTATGGCAATGGATAACCAAGGAAATATTGGTATGGGATACACAACTATGGCTGGACCAGATACTCCTAACCCTACACAAAATAGAGTTTCTGCAGCTTACACTGGGCGCCTTTCAACAGACCCTTCTGGTGTCATGACTGTGGAGGAAACTATCTTTGGTGCCAGTACAGGAAATATTAATGGAAATAGATTTGGGGATTATGCCAAATTAGATGTTGACCCAAATAACGATAACGAATTTTGGTTTATCACAGAATATAGATTCACAAATCATGTAGCGGTATTTAAAGTAGCGCCAGAAGCTACGTTAGATATGGGTGTTGTAGATATAGTTCAGCCAGAGAATGGCGACCTTGGTGCTACAGAGAATATTACGGTAACCGTTCGCAACTTTGGTTTAGATACTCAAACAGATATTCCAGTAAGTTTTACAATAGACGGAGGAACAACCATAAGTGAAGTGATTGCTGGCCCAATAACGCCAGGATCTAACTTTGATTATACGTTTACAGCTACAGCAAATCTTGATGCAGATGGGACAACCTATACCATTTGTGCTGCCACTGGAATCACAGGTGATGAATTACCAGATAATGACCAATTTTGTAAAGATGTAACAAGTCTACTAGATTTAGATACGGGAGTTGTAGCAATAACAGCCCCAGTCTCTGGACCTCTTGGAGCCGATGAACAAATTACTATCACGGTACAAAACTTTGGAGTGTTTACACAAACTTCAATTCCTGTCTTTTATTCTCTAAATGGAGGGGCGCAGATATCAGAAACCTACACAGGCACTCTAGCGGTGGGTGAGTCTGACACGTACACCTTTACTCAAACTGCAGATTTTTCTGAAATAGGAGATTACACAGTAGCAGCTGCTACAGCCCTTGGAGGTGACGATAATCCTTCTAATGACCTTCTAGAGGTAATAATAACAAGTACTTTATGTCAACCTGAGAGTAACTGTGCAGATTTTAACGATGGTGTTACAGAGTTTAGTCTAGCAGATCAAGATTTGATTGTTAACTGTGGTAGTGATCCTGATGGATACAGTGACGACTCAGACATTGTATTTAACTTTGTACTCAATGATAATCCATTTGAAGGAACTTTACAGGTTGGATATGCAGACTCCCGCTTTGCTTTATGGATTGATTTTAACGACAACAATGAATTTGAAACCTCTGAATTAGTTGCCAGCGAATTGGTTGCCGATGAAAATCAAGACTTTGATTTTGTTGTTGATTTTTCAACCATATCTGGGGTAACTCCTGGAACCCACAGAATGAGATTACGTGGAGAAGATGATGATCAAGATGGAGATGTTTTAAGTCCTTGTGATGATTTAGAATTTGGTCGTACAAATGATTACACTGCAAACATATCTGGAGAATTAGGGGTAGATGACACTTCATTCTCTGATGCCACATTTATTATTACATCTTCAGATAACAAAATGTTTGATCTTGAGTTTTCAACAACAACCTACACAGAAGATTTAAACATACATGTATACAATACATTAGGACAAAATCTTGCTTTTTATACCTTAGAGCACAATGGCGCTGGATATAGCAAGACTATCAATATGTCTTATGTTGCTTCTGGAGTATACTTTGTTAGAATTGGAGATAAAGAGTTAAATAAAGTACAGCGTATTATTGTAAAATAATACCCGATTCACCCAAATTTGAAAAGAGGTTTCTAGCTATAGAGACCTCTTTTTTTATGTTTTTTTAGAAAAAAGCTCTTAGTTGAAGACTACCCGTGTGAACTGTATTGCTTGTTTGGCTTTTTCTTCCATTATAATTAAGGTTGGCATCCAGGTATTTGGTAATGCGCTTTTGAAACAGTAAGCGCCAGGTGTAATTATTCCCTGGCTGCAGCCCTTCCAGCATTTGGTAGGCTACAGGTGAGAAAGCGTTTCCACTAAACACATTGTCAATAAAAGAGAATTCACCATTAATAGAAATTTTCTCTGCATTTGCATAGGCAAAGGAGGCTCCTAGTTTTTGTTGTTGTAATACCTCCAAGCCGTTGATGGTATTTTCTTTGCTAGTGCTGTTGTAAAAAACATCAAACCGAGTTTGGCTATTAAGCAGGTATGATATTTTAGGATTCATCTCAAAGGTTTCTAGTATGTAGTTTCTTGCCTGAAAATTCTCAGAAATACTTTCATTTGTTCCGCTAGCTCCCTTGGCAATCAGCAGCCAGTTTTTCCCGAATTTATGTGTGAAGTTGAGTTGGTGACTCTCAAGTTTGCTTGACTGTAATCCTAGAGATTGGAGGTTGTCTGTTGCTGTATTAAGATAAGTATAGTTGGTAGTATAACGCTGTTTTCCTCGATTAAAAAACAAGGTATTTCTAAAGTTTAACACGAGTCCTAATTGGTTTTCTTTACCATCTTTAAAGGGATTAATATTAAAATCTTCATTGGCCCTGCGTATTTTTCTATCAATGATAAAGGAGCTTGTATTGTAAAACGAAGACATTACTTTTAAGATTCCTTTTTTACCAGACCATTTTTGGCCATTAAAGATGAGGGTTTGCCCAAAGGTGTTTTCTCGTATTTTTAAAAAGCGTTGGTTTGGCAGTAAAATTCGAATAAAATTTGCCTGATCTTGAAACTGTGCTATTTCAAATTCTTCGAGTTCTTGTATGCCGTTTGCATTGTAATCATTCCAGGTATAAATCCCTTCTCCTTGATCTACCTCTATATATGTGAAATCTTGTTGAGGTGTCACTCCATTATTTGAGGATAAGCTTGTATTTAGTCTTATAAGACCCTTAAAAAGGTTTTGATTGTATAACACACGGGCATTTAATGATTTTTCTCTTTGTTGATTTGCTGTAGTTTCTAAAATACGGTAATTAGCAAACACAGATAGTTGTCTATCTGTAGTGTTCAAAACTTTTGTATTTAGATAGATGGTGTTACTTTTAGTAACCCTTTGCACCCTGCCATTTTTTAAACTATCATTGGTTCTGTAGCGGTATCCTCCTTGCAAAAAGACCTTGGTGCTATCACCAATACCAGCAAAGGCCTCATAGGCACTATATTTTATACTTAAAGGGGTTAGGGTGTCTTTTTCAAGACTGCGTACACTATTGTCTTCAAAACCAATTTTAGCGCCTATCCAGGCTTTTTTAAAAGAGTAACTAGCGCTAGAATTTCCTCTTAAAAATTGTGTTTTAAGCATACTGCTTTCACTATCAAGGTAGCTTGCACTGGCGATTAAAGTAAGATTTTTATACCCCGTATTTGCAAAGAGCTGGTGTCTTAAGCCTGTATAGTTTTCAGAAAATTGCAGCTGTTGAAAGTTATAGAATACTTTGCCAAAGGTGTTAGAGGCTGCGTTTACTCCAAGGGTAACAAAACGGCGGTCTCCTTGGGGGTTTGTTATATTCCAATCTCTATTGAACTCTACATTATATAAGCGTTCAATGGATCTAAAATTTTGGTTTATAAAATCAAAAGTTCCTACAGTTTGAATCACTAAACTATCGGTTTTTTTGACAATATCTTGCTGAAATTCAAGATGTGCTGCATAGCCCTGATTATCATTGTTGTCTATATCAGAAAACAAATTGAGATCTTTTTTACTTCCGGCTAACTCAAAATTTATGGTTGTCTTTTCCCCAGGATGATAGCTAGCTTTAACACCTCCAACCTGTAATTTTGTTGGAGCAGTAAGGCGAACAAAGGGAGCATAATTTCCTTGTGGCACACCATTTATAGGAGGGGTGTATTCAAAGATTTTGTTAATAGCAGATCCTTGAGACAATTTATAATCTCCAAGGTTATCCCCCACAAGGGTAAAGCGTACATTAAATAGCTCGTCTTGGGGGTTGTTTGAGAATACAAATATTTCTTCTCCATTAAAAAAGAGCTGTTTTTTGTATAAAAATTTGCCATCTTCATAGTTCTCTGGCACAGAAGAGGGTGCCGTCATTGCGTCTTGATCATCACCAGCACCTTGCAAAATGGCTACTTGCTCACTAGATAGCGATTGTTGTAAGGGCTGATTTTTCGCATCATTCTCTGAATAAACATAGGCGCCAATATCAAAAGTATCTGAGGTGTAATCTCCACCTCCATAACCAATAAAACGGGTATAGTTTCGCTCTGTGAATTGATATTCTACCCTAATACGCATGTTTGCTGTAATGGCGTAGGTGGGATTAAATTTTATTTCACCAGCATTGTAATCAATCAGGTACTGCTCGTTCTCCCCACGTTTTAATAAAATACCATTTACGTACACTTTTTCACTTCCAGATACAATTAAAACAAACAATTGCCCATCAGGGCCCACAAGTTTATAAGGGCCTTGGTTTCCTTCCTCTCCTACAAAATTACTACTACTAAAAACACCTCTCACTAGTGCCCCAGAGGCAAATGTGGTGGTTTTGGCACCACTATCGTGTTCTAAGGTAGCTTTTAGCGATATTCCTTGTACTTTTTTTGTAAATCGGCCAAAGTAGCTGTTTTGATTTTGCAAGTCTACGTCTCCCGCCCTAATATTCCAGGTATCACCGTATAGTTCAATAAATATTTGGTCAAACTCTTCTAGATTTTGTGTGTACCCTCCTTGTTGGGTAGGTATGTTTGCGTCTTGTATGGAAGCTCTTATAGCTATTTTGTCGCTTAATTTTCCTGTAATTTGCAGGTCTAGTTGGGAGTCTACAACAGCATTTTGATTGTTTCCAATGGTAATTCCTCTGGAGATGCTACCCGAGGTATTAAGCCCATTAAAGGGAGTAAACAAACTTTCAGTGCTGCTTTGGTCTAAGGTGTAGAGTTTTTTTATGCTCTGTGTACTCTCTACAATAATTGCTTGGTCAAACTCAAAGTATTCTTTGGTTAAAAATTCAGGAAACACCAGATAATCAATTTGCAAGGAATCCCTTTTTTTTAGTAAAGTGTCTGAGGGAAACACCAGTGCCTTGGGATAGTCTACCCTGTATTGCAAAGAGTCTATAGTGTTTCCTTGCAAGTCTTTGATAAGTAGCTTTGAGGGATTAAGCCCTACCGTATCCACCAAAATAGAATCCCTTACAGCTACTTTTTTACTGCGGTACTTTGACCCACTTTCCTGTCCATACCCCAGAGAAGTTAAAAATAATGCCGCAAAAAATAATATTTTTTTCATAAGATGACACTCTCTACAATTAGGTCAAAAAGAGTTGCTATGGTTTATTAACGTTAAATTTTAAAATTTGTTGATTGTTTTATGAAAACCTTTCAAAGATAGGCATCCCTAAAAATACAATCTTATTTAATTTAGTAGCATGAAAATAGTAAGTTACAACGTAAACGGAATTCGCGCAGCAATGCGTAAAGATATTCTGCCTTGGTTGCAAACCACCGATGCAGATGTAGTATGCATACAAGAAACCAAGGCAACTAAAGAACAAGTAGATTTGGAGGCAATCCAGGCAGCTGGTTATCCATACCATTACTGGTTTAGTGCTCAAAAAAAAGGCTATAGTGGGGTGGCTATATTCTGCAAGCAAGAACCAATAAACGTTGCCTATGGAACGGGTATTGCCTCTATGGATGTGGAGGGAAGAAACATTAGAGTAGATTTTAAAGAGGTTAGTATTATGAGTTTGTACCTTCCTAGTGGTACCAATAGTGCTCGTTTGGAGCATAAATTAGAATATATGCGCTTATTCCAGGAGTATGTAAACACCTTAAAAAAAGAACTTCCTAATTTGGTGATTTGTGGAGATTATAACATATGTCATCAGGCTATTGATATTCATAACCCCATATCAAATAAAAATTCTAGCGGTTTTTTACCCGTAGAGCGTGCGTGGCTTGATGATTTTATAAATCAGGGCTTTATAGATAGTTTTAGACACCTTAACAAACAACCAGATCAATACACTTGGTGGAGCTATCGTGCAAATGCTAGAGCAAACAACAAAGGTTGGCGTATAGATTATAACATGGTTTCTCAGCCTTTAAAACAGCATATAAAACGTGCTGTTATACTTACGGCCGCTGTCCATAGTGATCATTGCCCTCATATGGTAGAGCTGGACTTTTAAAAAAGCGTTATTGTAATTATAACTCCTACATTAATCAAAATTTGACGCTGTTTTAACAGCACATTTTCATGAAATACACCATCCTTACCAATACCAATATTAAGGTCAGTAAAATTTGTTTAGGAACCATGACCTTTGGTCGTCAAAATACCCAGGAACAGGCGCATCAACAGATGAGTTATGCCCTTGACAAGGGCGTTAATTTTTTTGATACCGCAGAAATGTATGCAGTTCCTTACACCCCAAAAACACAAGGTCTCACAGAGCAGTACATTGGCAATTGGTTTGCCAAAAATGGAAATAGAGATAAGGTAGTTTTAGCCTCTAAGATAACGGGTAGTGGTCGTGGGATATTTAATTCAATGCGTGAAAATCTTGACTTTAGCAAAGCTTCTCTAGATGATGCCCTAGATAAAACCTTGGACAGATTACAGACAGATTATCTAGATCTATACCAATTACATTGGCCAGAGAGAGCGGTGAATATTTTTGGTGTAAGAGAATATAACCACAGCCCAAATGAACAATGGGAAGACAATATAGGGGAGATATTAAACCGTCTGGAGGGTTATGTGCAATCAGGGAAAGTTCGTCACATTGGCCTTAGTAATGAAACGCCTTTTGGCGCTATGCGCTACATGGAGGAGCATAGAAAAGGAAAACTAAAAATGGTATCTATCCAAAATGCTTATAGTTTATTACAACGCAGAGATGAGATAGGTCTTACCGAGGTTTTACACATGGAAAACATAGGGTATTTAGCCTATTCTCCCCTTGCATTTGGGATGTTGTCTGGGAAGTATTTAAACGGTAAAAAACCTCAAGGAGCTAGAGTAACTCTGTTTCCAAATTATTCTAGATATCACAGCGAAGCCTCAGTTAAAGCCACCCAGAGTTATGATGCTATTGCAAAAAAACATGGTCTTTCGCTCTCCCAAATGGCTTTGTCTTTTGTAAACGATAGGCCCTTTGTTACAAGCACAATAATTGGTGCTACGAGTATCTCTCAGCTATCAGAGAATATAGACAGTATATACCTAAGCTTATCTTCAGAAATAGAAAAAGAAATACAACAGGTGCATCAAGCAATACCAAACCCTGCACCATAAGGCAACAGATTAATTTGTTATGGTGTTCTAGGCAAATAAATGTTTGACTACATCGTGTACCTTTCCAAGTTTAATGATTTGGATGCCATAGGTTTGTTTTGGGAGCTTACAATATTTTGAGATAACGATGCTTTCAAAGCCCAGTTTTTCTGCCTCTAAAATGCGCTGTTCTACCCTATTTACAGGGCGCACTTCACCAGCCAAACCAATTTCTGCAGCAAAGCACATGGTTTTATCTATGGTGATATCTACATTACTAGAGAGCACAGCAGCTACAACCGCCAAATCAATGGCGGGATCATCCACAGAGATACCACCGGTAATATTTAAAAACACATCTTTGGTTCCAAGTTTAAAGCCTGCTCTTTTTTCAAGAACTGCCAAAATCATATTAAGCCGTTTGGCATTATAGCCCGTAGCGCTTCTTTGAGGAGTTCCGTACACAGCTGTAGAGACAAGCGCTTGAATTTCTATAAGCAGTGGTCTCATCCCCTCAAGGGTAGAGGCTATTGCTGTTCCGCTTAGTTCTTCTTCGTTTTTGGACAGCAGGATCTCTGATGGGTTTGAAACCTCTCGAAGTCCGTTTCCTTGCATTTCATAAATACCTATTTCACTAGTGCTCCCATAGCGGTTTTTATTGGCCCGTAGAATTCTGTATATATGATTTCGGTCTCCCTCAAACTGAAGTACCGTATCTACCATGTGTTCTAAAATTTTAGGGCCAGCAATATTTCCGTCTTTGGTAATATGTCCAATTAGGATAACTGGGGTGGCAGTTTCTTTAGCAAATTTTATAAGCTCTGTTGTGGTTTCTCGTATCTGTGAAATACTTCCAGGGCTACTCTCTATATGATCTGTATGTAAGGTCTGTATAGAATCTATCACAACAATATCTGGTTGCATTTGAGCAATGTTTCTAAAAATTTGCTGTGTTTTTGTTTCTGTTAAAATATAACAGTGCTCACTTTGTGGGTGTATTCTTTGGGCGCGCATTTTAATTTGCTGTGCACTCTCTTCTCCAGAGACATACAATGTTTTGTAGGGCAATTCAAGCGCTATTTGTAGCATCAAGGTGCTTTTCCCTATTCCAGGCTCACCCCCTAAAAGAGTAAGGCTGCCAGGCACAAGCCCGCCTCCTAGTACGCGGTTTAATTCTTTGTTTTGAGTATTTATTCGCGCCTGTGCACTGGTAGAAATGTCTGAAACCTTTTGGGGTTTAGCGGCTCTTATTGCCTTTGATGTGTTTGCTTGTGAGATATCCCAGCTGGCTTTTTCTGCTTTTTGTATTACCTCTTCTGCAATGGTGTTCCATTGTTTACAAGAGCTGCATTGCCCTTGCCACTTGGCAGATTGAGTTCCGCAATTTTGACAGAAAAAAGTAGTTTTTGTTTTAGCCATTGGTAGCTATAAAAATAGTGATTATCTTAAGATTTGGTTTAGTTGATCCATAAAGTAGTTAACAATTATGGCTGTTTTTTAATAACCAAAATCTTCTTTGATTTGGTCTGCCTTATCCAGCATCACATCTAGGGTTATAAACCCGACCTCTTCTTTATCAAAAGCTCCTTGAAAAATACGCATTGCTTTTTTAGGTTGTCCTATTTCTTCATAATAGCGTCCCAAATAGTAAGGCCCTAATACAGTTTCTGGATACTCTCTTTTTGCCATTTCTGCAATAACTTTGAGAGACTCCCATTGTTTTTGTTTTTCTGCTGCTTTGGTGGTGGCGATGTAATCGTTAACCCGTATTGGGTCATCTATCCCAAAAAGGTCTTTAATAGTTTTGTATTTATCAATCAGATACTCGCTAATAGGAGTCTTTATAGTGAGTAAAACCGTGTTGTATTCTTCCCTGCTTATAGGGCGGTAGATAGCAAACATTTTTTCCAGTGCTACAGGAATACCCCGTGCTACTAGGGAGTAATGGGTTGCGCCCTGAAAATTATCATAGTAGTAATTAAAATTTGGGGTGTTTATTGATTTTAAGGTGTTGTTTAGCGTCTCTGCGTCTTGTGTTAGCTCTTTAATATCATCGGTAGCTGTGGCCAAGTAGTAAAAAATCTCTTTGGTGATTTTTGGAATTCTGCCTGCCATACGCGTGGTGGTGTTTGGGGACAATTCTGGGCTTAGCGCAATGTAACCATTAAAAAGTGGAGGGCTTTTATACAGATAAAAGTTTAAAAAGTTTGCCGTAAAATCATGGCCAACACCCACCACAAATTTTGCGGTGCGGTAGCTCTCATCAATGTAAGGCAAAAGTTCTAGACCAATAAATTCAAAAAAATCTGCTCCTTTCTCTGAGGGGAGGTAATTATTCGAGTCATAATTACAATCATCAAAGCGAGTTCTCGCTTGCATGACCCCAACAACAATAGATTCTGGCATGTCCTCCCAATAGCTAAAGTAATCAACATTCCCTGCAACGGGCTCAAATAAATAGTCTGCATCTAGAACAATAATAACCGGATATACTTTATCTGTGTTTGTATCGTAATTACGTGGGAGTTGAATTTTCAAACGTCTGGTTTCTTTTT
>Ga0206128_1000183_pt1 | contig 76680 bp, 68 predicted proteins | sample Helgoland_Spring_7_FD_148601 | JGI IMG/M metagenome (GOLD analysis project Ga0206128, IMG submission 148601) | Pelagic subsurface seawater microbial communities from Kabeltonne, Helgoland, North Sea - Helgoland_Spring_Bloom_20160426_1 | ecosystem: Environmental > Aquatic > Marine > Epipelagic ... | reverse complement strand
AATCTCGGGCGGGCGCTGATTGCGACAAATGAAAAAAAGCGCCTTTCGCGCGCCATCGAGGCCATTTCAGCGGCACAAAGAACCGAACCTAAATGGGCCTTTATCCGGCGGCAATTGGCGATTGCCTATGGACGAAACGGTGATATTGCCGCGGCTGATCTGGCGCTTGCCGAAGAAGCTATTCTGCTTGGCGATGACCAACAGGCGGTGCGAATGGCCAAACGGGTTTTGGCCGATGGCAGGCTGAAAGATGATCTTCGCAACCGCGCCATTTTGACATTCTGTTCCGCTTTGGCAAACTCGCGCCGTGATGGCTTTGCAATAGCGGCAGTAATCCGTTATAAGATGGGATGAATAACGGGTGTTTTGGCCGGATTATTTGTTTCCGTCGGCGATTTGCCCCAATTTAAAAGGATAATGTGAATGTCACGCTTTTCTGCCTCTATGATTGCATTGTCTGCGATGTTGATTGGCCTCGCCACAACGCCGGTAAAGGCCGACCTTGATCAAAAAGACCGCGCAGAAATGCAGCAGGTGATCGAACAATATATCAAGGACAACCCTCAAGTGCTTCGTGATGCGCTGGTATCTTTGGCCGCACGCGAAGAAGCCGAACGCGTCAAAGCTGGCGTCATGGCAGTTCGCAATGATGATGGCGATCCGGTTATGGGCAATCCAAATGGCAGCCTGACTGTCTATGAATTTTCCGATTATAATTGCGGCTATTGCAAACGCATGTTTGCGCCAATCATGCAGATGCTTGCCAAAAATGGCGATGTGCGCATGGTGATCAAGGAATTTCCAATCCTTAGCCAATCATCTGTTACCGCTGCCAAGGCCGGAATTGCCGCCCAGAAACAGGGAAAATTCAAATCATTCCACACTGAAATGATGACCTATCGCGGGCAGATCAATGACGCGTCGATTATGCAAGCGGCAGGTGCGGCAGGTCTTGACCTTGCGCAATTAAAGCAAGATATGGACAGCCCTGAAACAACAGCTATTATCGGACGGACACGAAGCGCGGCAGCAGCCCTGAATATCAATGGCACGCCGGGTCTTGTGATTGGCGATACGGTAATCCCCGGTGCGATTAGCATAGAGGAACTGCAAACCGTGATTGACAAGGAACGCAGCAAACAAGGCTAGGCTGTTTGCATGGCTAGTGAAGTGAGTGTACTGTAACCGAACGATGGCAAAATCAATGAATATTCTTGTTATAAATGGCCCGAATCTCAACATGCTTGGCATGCGTGAGCCGGACATCTATGGCCGTGAAACGCTTGGCGATATTGAGGCGAAATGCCGTCAATTGGCCACTGGACATGGCATGGAACTGGATTGGTTCCAATCAAATTTCGAAGGTGAATTGATCGAAAAAATCCAGCAGGCTGTTGGCAAAATGGATTGGATCATCATCAATGCTGCTGGGCTGACCCACACATCCGTTGTTCTTCGTGACGCGCTGTCGCTATTCCCGGGCGGGGTTATCGAGGTGCATCTTTCCAATGTTCATAGCCGCGAATCTTTCCGGCATGTATCGTTGATTTCGGCCATTGCCAAAGGCGTCATTGCTGGTTTTGGCTCAACATCCTATTACATGGCCATTAACGCCATTCCTAATCTGAATTCGGAGACATAAACCACGATGGCAACGACACCTAAAAAATCAGCGGCGAAAACCGTCGTCGCAAGCACTGAAGCCAGTTTTGTAAAAGAACTTGCCGATATCCTAGATCAGGCAGGACTTGCCGAGCTTGAATATGAAACCGATGCTGTTGCTATCCGGTTATCACGGGTCACCACTACGGCCTAGATCAGGCAGGGCTTGCCGAGCTTGAATATGAAACCGATGCTGTTGCTATCCGGTTATCACGGGTCACCACTACGGCGCCAGTTGCCGCCGCTCCTGTTGCCGCGGCTCCTGTTGCCGCCGCCCCGATTGCCATTGCCGAGCCTGCGCTAGATCTGCCCGCAAATCCGGCCGATCATCCGGGCGCTGTTAAATCGCCAATGGTTGGTACGGTCTATACAGCCCCTGAACCTGATGCTCCTGCCTTTATTACCGAAGGCGCAGCCGTTACTGCCGGTCAAACCCTGTTCATCGTCGAAGCGATGAAGGTGATGAACCCGATTACCGCGCCAAAGGCTGGCACAGTTGTGAAAATTTTCGTGCAAAACGCTCAGCCAATCGAATTTGGCGAAGCTCTTGTCATTGTAGAATAGCCGCCATGTTCAAAAAAATCCTGATAACCAACCGTGGTGATGTTGCTTTGCGGGTGCTTCGTGCCTGTAAAGAGCTGGACATCCCATGTGTGGTGGTTCACTCGACCGCTGATGCCGATTCAATGCCGGTTCGCCTTGCCGATGAATCGGTTTGTATTGGCCCGCCAAGCAGTGCCGAATCCTATCTGAATATTCCGGCTATTTTATCTGCGGTTGCCATCACTGGCGCCGATGCGGTGCATCCGGGCGTTGGTTTCCTATCAGAAAATGCCGATTTTGCCGAGATTGTTGCGGCACATGGATTGACATTTATCGGCCCCGAGCCGCGCCATATTCGCGCAATGGGTGACAAGGTCGAAGCCAAGATCACCGCTGCCGCTGCAGGCTTGCCACTCGTTCCGGGCTCACCCGGCGCCGTTCACACCCTTGCCGAGGCCCAGCGCATTGGCGCAGAAGTTGGTTATCCACTTTTGGTTAAGGCGGCTTCGGGTGGCGGGGGACGCGGCATGAAAGTGGCCGAAACCGCTGATCGACTTGGCGAAGCCTTTTCGGCTGCACGCGCCGAAGCCAAAGCCGCCTTTGGTGATGATACGGTTTATCTAGAGCGCTATCTTGGCCAGCCGCGCCATATCGAGGTGCAGGTAATTGCCGACTCGCATGGTAATGTTGTGCATCTTGGCGAACGCGAATGTTCGGTTCAGCGCCGTCACCAGAAATTATTCGAAGAAGCGCCATCGCCAGCCCTTTCCGCCGAACAGCGCGCGCGTATTGGTGGTATCGCCGCCGAAGCCACCCGCCAGATGGGATATCTTGGCGTCGGCACGATGGAATTCCTTTACGAGGATGGCGAATTCTTCTTTATCGAGATGAATACCCGCCTTCAGGTCGAGCACCCAATTACCGAAGAAATCACTGGCATTGATTTGGTACGCGAGCAAATTCGCATTGCAGCTGGTATGCCGCTGTCATTCACGCAAGAAGATGTGACCTTTACCGGCCATGCAATTGAATGCCGTATTAATGCCGAACATCCTGAAACCTTTATGCCAACACCGGGAAAAGTGACCGCCTTTCACGCTGCTGGTGGGCCGGGCGTTCGCGTTGAATCCTGCCTTTATTCAGGCTATTCGGTACCGCCCTATTATGACAGCCTGATTGCCAAGCTGATCGTTCATGGCGATGATCGTGACCATTGTCTGGCACGGTTGCGGCGCGCGTTGCAGGAATTTATTGTTGAGCCTATCCCAACAACGCTGACGCTTCATAAACGTCTTGTCGATGCCGATGCCATCAAAGATGGCAGCTATAATATCCGCTGGCTTGAAGAAGTGTTTTTGAACGAAGACTAAGCGTGCGGCTCTGTATTTAGAGGCATTGCATGGCTGATCACTATATCTATTCGCCCGAGACAATTATCAAAGCCTATTCGCTTGGGCTGTTTCCGATGGCCGATAGCCATGACAGTCTGGACATAAAATTCTATGATCCTGACCGGCGGGCGCTGATCCCGATTGATAATTCGCTTGGTCGCGGCGTTCATATTCCGCGGCGGCTGCAACGCCGTGTGCGCCAAGCGCCCTATGAGGTGACGTTGGATCGGGATTTCACCGCGGTCATTGACGCCTGCGCGGCACCAAGTGATCAACGCACCGATACATGGATCAATAAAGATATCCGCCAGCTTTATATCGCGCTTCACAAGATGGGCTTTGCCCATTCGATTGAGGTTTGGTCAGATGGCGCGCTTGTTGGCGGGCTGTACGGCGTGGCGTTGCGAGCGGCCTTTTTTGGCGAGTCGATGTTTTCGCGCAAAAGCGATGCCTCAAAAATTGCGCTTGTTCATTTAATGGCGCGGCTTAGCTATGGCAATTTCCTATTGCTTGATGCGCAATTCACCAATGATCATTTACAACAATTTGGCGTAACCGAGATCGACCGGTCAGATTTTCAAGGCCGCCTTGCCGAGGCGCTTGCTAGTGATGCTGATCTGCATTTTGACAAGCCAAGCTCGGCCTTGGTCATGCCCTATCTCGATAAACAGGCAAATCGCCACACCTAATCGGCAAAACAGGCAAGAAGCGTCAGATCATAAACCGGATGTTCAAGCGCCGATACCGCAGGGCTGGAGGAAAAAATCCAGCCTGAGAAAACCTGCTTTGGGGCAAGCCCATCATATCCACGATCACGAACCGTAATAAAAGCGGCATTTTCCGGCGGTTCTTCGGGCGGATGAAAGGCACAACGATTGATGGTGATTTCGAGCGTGCCATAAAAGCGCGCCGCGCCAACAGGCGCTTCAACGGTTGAAATACGGGCGGTAATCTTATCAAGCGCTTGCAATCGCGCCTTATCGCCGTCAATCCATGTCGCCGCACCAGCAGAGCCTGCCAACAAAGAGCCAAGGCAGGTAATTGTCACAAAGACGGCACGCCGCCGCCACGCGCTAATATGCCCGAATTTTGCGTGAATGGCAGACCAGGTAAGTTCTGGTTGGCGCATCACTTTACGCATGTTAATTCGCCGGATTATTGGGTGAGAACACGGCCTTGCCAAGAAGATCACTAAGGCTGATCGGATCGCGGGTATCATAAATCACCCCGCCCGCGCCAAGCGTATCAGTGGCGGCACCTGGCATCAATTCAAGATAATTTCCACCAAGAAGCGATGCTGCGGTGATTCGCGCGCTGCTATCGCTTGGAATTTTAATCGTTGGTTCAATCGCCATCGACACTTTGGCGACATAGGTGATGGGATCAAGCTGTTGCGCGGTGATCTGGCCAACCTTAATGCCGGAAATGCGAACATCATCACCAACCGACAGGCCCCCAGTGCTGCCAAATTCAGCGGCAATCTCATAGCCACCATTGCCTTTTACATCTGCCGCTTCATAGGCAAGCATGACAAAGCCGGCCGCAGCCAACAAAACGATGGCGCCCATAACGGTTTCCAAAGTGTTGCGATGCATGGCTGTTATCTCCTAGTTACTTGATCCTAAAGGCATGATGCGGTGATGCAAATATGTCACCGCAGAATGATCACATGATTCAGGCTGGGTTCCAAGGCTCATAGTCACCAGTCGCTGGCTTTCGTTTTCCGCCCTTTAGCATATGGCCCTCAGGGCGATAGGCATGGCTGGTGCCAGTCACATTTGGTTGATGTTCTTGTTGCCACACATGCTTGTCATAGCCCCCAACCGGCGGCGGCGTTGATTCGGTATGATGCAGCCAGCCATGCCAATCGGCAGGCACCTTTGACGCTTCGGCAATCCCGTTATAACGGACATAGCGGCGCGGCGGCTTGCCTGCGCGGGCGCGGCGTTCTTCATAATAGCGGTTACCAAATTGGTCAGTGCCAATCTCGTTCGCAGTTAGCTTTAGCGTCATCAAAGTTACAAAATCCATTGAACGCCTGCCCTCTATGCTTTGCTGTTTTGGGTTTGTCTTTCGCCTGCCCCACTATAGGCGCAAGCAACCCAGCGCGTCCAGCCATCAACCAGCTGATGACCTAAAATATTTTCGCCCACCAAGGCAATTAACATTATCAGCCCCCGTGTCAGGCAGTCTGTTTTACCATCGCTTGAAAAACACATTTTTTTTGCCATATTCTTTGGTCAAATTTCCATATTATGTTACGTGCAAAAACAACTTTCCATCAGAGGCTTACTCTCAGAAGTGACACTTGATCGGCAAGAGTAAGAGCCTACATCAGGGCTTTTTTATGGCAATTTTTTGCGCTTTTGCGCATTTTGGCTATTGTCCATATCCTGCTAGATAATGTAGTTTAATCCGCAGGCGCACGCTACATGTTGTGACTAAATCCATATCAAACATCGGTAAGATGAAGAAATTAAACAAAATTCCCAGCTTCATGAGTTGTGATATAAAACGTAATAAAGGAAAAGATAAATGCATTTTGAAAGACGGTTCACGACATCTGGTCAAGACGCCTACGCAAATATTGAATTTAGGTCAGCGACAAGTGAGATTCGCAACCCAGATGGTACAATCGTATTTCAGGCTGAAAATATTGAAGTCCCAGCCCAGTTTTCACAGGTTGCAACCGATATTCTGGCGCAGAAATACTTTCGCAAAGCCGGTGTTCCTGCAGCCCTAAAGCGGATCGAAGAAACATCAATCCCATCATGGCTATGGCGCAGCGAGGCCGATTCGGCCGCGCTTGCCAAGCTTCCTGAAAACCAGCGCTATTCTGGCGAAATGTCAGCCAAGCAGGTTTTTGACCGGCTTGCCGGCACATGGACCTATTGGGGCTGGAAAGGCGGCTATTTTACCACTGAAGAAGACGCCAAAACCTATTTTGACGAAATGCGTCACATGCTGGCAACGCAGATGGCCGCACCAAATTCGCCACAATGGTTTAACACCGGCATGCATTGGGCCTATGGAATTGACGGGCCAAGCCAAGGCCATTTTTATGTCGATTATAAATCTGGCAAGCTAACCCGCTCGACAGGTGCCTATGAGCATCCGCAGCCACATGCCTGTTTCATTCACCCCAATCAGTCAGCGATGATTTGGTGAATGAAGGCGGCATTATGGATTTGTGGGTTCGTGAAGCGCGCCTGTTCAAATATGGTTCAGGCACCGGCTCAAACTTCAGCCGCCTTCGCGGTGAGGGCGAAAGCCTGTCAGGTGGCGGCAAATCATCTGGCCTGATGAGCTTTTTGCGCATTGGTGACCGTGCAGCTGGCGCCATCAAGTCAGGCGGCACAACCCGCCGCGCGGCCAAAATGGTAACCGTTGATGTCGATCATCCAGATATTGAAGCCTATGTTGATTGGAAAGTCGTCGAAGAACAAAAGGTAGCCGCCCTTGTTGCTGGCTCAAAGCTGGCTCAAAAGCACATGACCGAAGTGATGGCGGCTTGCCATATCACCGAAGGGCTTGTTGATGATGAACGTTTTGACCCAAAAGCGAATAAGGCGCTGAAAAAAGCTATCCTATCTGCCCGTAAATCGATGATCCCTGAAAATTATGTGCAGCGCGTTATCCAGTTTGCACAGCAGGGCTACAGCGAAATTGAATTTAAAACCTATGACACAGATTGGGATTCAGAAGCCTATCTGACGGTCGCTGGTCAGAATTCAAACAATTCGGTTCGCGTCAGCAATGAATATTTGCAGGCCGTTCTGGATAATGGTGATTGGGAATTGATTAAGCGGCGTGATGGCGGCGTAGCAAAACGAATCAAAGCGGCCGATCTATGGGAAAAAATTGCCCATGCTGCATGGGCTTGTGCCGATCCGGGCTTGCAATATGACACCACCATCAATGAATGGCATACCTGCCCTGAAGGCGGCCGGATCAATGCGTCGAATCCATGTTCGGAATATATGTTCCTTGATGATACGGCCTGTAATCTGGCGTCACTGAATTTGATGCAGTTCCGCAATGAAAATGGCAGTTTTGACATTCCGGCTTTCGAACATGGGGTTCGGTTCTGGACATTGACGCTTGAGATTTCGGTCTTGATGGCGCAATTCCCATCAAAGGAAATTGCCCAGCTATCTTATGAATACCGCACCCTTGGTCTGGGCTTTGCCAATATTGGCGGCTTGCTCATGGCCGAAGGACATTCATATGACAGTGATGAAGGCCGCGCGATCTGCGGATCAATCTCGGCAATCATGACCGGCATTGCCTATGCTACCTCAGCCGAAATTGCCAGCGAAGTCGGCGCGTTCCCGAACTACAAGAAAAACGCCAAACATATGTTGCGGGTGATGAATAATCACCGTCTTGCAGCACATGGCAAAAGCGCTGGCTACGAAGGGCTGGAAATCCTGCCTGTGCCGCTAGATATCAAATCCTGCCCCGATCAAACACTTCCAGCAGCCGCAAAAGCAGCATGGGATCTGGCAGTTGATCTTGGCAAAAAGCATGGCTATCGCAACGCACAGGCAACGGTGATTGCGCCAACCGGCACCATCGGTCTGGTCATGGATTGCGACACAACCGGCATCGAGCCTGATTTTGCCATCGTCAAATTCAAAAAGCTGGCAGGCGGTGGTTATTTCAAGATCATCAACCGCGTTGTTCCAGAAGCCTTGCAACGTCTTGGCTATGAGCAGAGCCAGATCGACGATATCATCACCTATGCTGTTGGATCAGGCAGCCTGAAAAACTGTCAGTCAATCTCGATCAACGCGCTGAAAGACAAAGGATTTGGCGATAAGGAACTTACCAAAATCGAGAGCAGCCTTGGCAGTGCCTTCGATGTGAAATTCGTCTTTAACCAATTTACCCTTGGTGTTGATTTCTGCAAAACCAAGCTTGGTTTGACCGACGCTCAGCTGAATGATTTTGATTTTAACCTGCTTGACCATCTTGGCTTTAGCAAGGATGAGATCGAAGCGGCTAATATCCATGTTTGTGGTGCGATGACCCTTGAAGGGGCGCCGCATCTGCAAGATGCACATTTGTCAATTTTTGATTGCGCCAATGTCTGTGGCCGGATTGGCAAGCGTTTCTTGTCAGTCGAAAGCCACATCACCATGATGGCCGCCGCACAGCCATTCATCTCAGGTGCCATTTCTAAAACCATCAATATGCCAAATTCGGCAACGGTTCAGGAATGTGGTGAGGCCTATATGCAGTCATGGCGTCTTGGCCTGAAAGCCAATGCGCTTTACCGCGATGGATCAAAGCTTAGCCAGCCTTTGTCATCTGGTCTGGTTGACGATATCGACGAGGAAGAAGAAGAAGCCATTGAAACACCAATGGCAGCCGCGTCGCCGCAGGTGATTGAAAAAGTGGTCGAGCGGGTTATCCGCGCCGAGCGCCAGCGCCTGCCGCATCGCCGTAAAGGCTATACACAAAAGGCAACTGTTGGTGGGCATAAGGTCTATTTGCGGACCGGTGAATATGAAAATGGCCGGATTGGTGAAGTGTTCATTGATATGCATAAAGAAGGTGCCGCCTTCCGCTCATTGATGAATAATTTTGCCATCGCCGTTTCGATTGGCCTTCAATATGGTGTGCCATTGGAAGAGTTTGTCGAGGCTTACACATTCACCCGCTTTGAGCCACAGGGCATTGTCACCGGTAATGACGCCATCAAGATGTCAACCTCAATTCTTGATTACACATTCCGTGAATTGGCGATTTCCTATCTCGACCGAAGCGATCTTGGCCATGTGAATGTCGATGATCTTGATGTGACAACAACCGGAACAGGCGACAGTCAGTCAGAGCTGATGAACCGCGTCACCAGCCACGGCTTTATTCGCCGCCAAGGGCTTGTTGTCTATTCCAATGATCGTGGTGCAGCCGTTGCCGCCACGCAAGATGTGGCCGCTGAAACCATGCGGGCGCAAGAGCCAAGCCCGTCGACAACAACCGAAATCGGGCTTGCCAGCGATACCGCAAGTGAAGTTGCCAGCGGTGCCAATCGTATGAAGGGCGGCCAGAAAGCAGCCGACCTTGTGCAACAGGCCCGAATGCAGGGTTATGAAGGCGAAGCCTGCCCTGAGTGCCAGAACTTTACCCTTGTCCGCAATGGTACTTGTTTGAAATGCAACACCTGTGGCGGAACCACAGGCTGCAGTTAAGCTCTCCCTGCAGTGCAACCTGCAGACCTGGCCCCACGAAATATCGTGGGGCCTTTTTCTTGCGCAAAACAGGCGGTCTATCATCTGAACTGACTTGCTATCCAGCAATGATTATGCAAGCTTCGCAGTCAGGATATGGGCTATAACGGCTTTGTTTTCAGGCCATCAACCATTTAGCCTCTTCACCATGTTAAAAGGAGTATGATCATGACAAGCAAAGCAGAACAGCGTTTGCAAGAGATCGGCGTTACCATCCCCGATGCCCCAACCCCAGCGGCTAATTATTTGCCATTTACCCGCACTGGCAATCTTGTTTTTGTGTCAGGACAAGTTCCTTTTGTTGATGGCAAGCTAAGCGTTACCGGAACCGTTGGCATTGATGCCAGCATCGAAGACGCACAAAAGCGTTACCGGAACCGTTGGCATTGATGCCAGCATCGAAGACGCACAAGGTCAGGCAAAAGTTTGCGCTATTAATCTTTTGGCGCAGTTGAAAGTGGCTTGTGATGGCGATCTTGACCGTGTTGTGCAGGTGGTCAAGCTTGGCGCCTTTGTCGCATCAGCAGATGATTTCCACAGCCAGCCTGTTGTTGTCAATGCCGCATCAGATTTGATGGTTGCGGCTTTTGGTGACGCTGGCCGGCATGCACGATTTGCCGTTGGCAGCAACGCATTGCCGTTAAATTGTCTTGTTGAAATTGATGGTGTGTTTGAAATCGCTTAATGCCCCATTTTTGTTCCAATTATTTCAAAATCTAAACCGGACAGCCCCTGATGGGCCTGTCCGCCAAAAGGCGATTTGCAAGCCTCATGGATGGTAGCGCGCTAAATCTTCATATCGGCACCGAAATGGCGGCAATCGACGCCACCGAATGGGATGCGCTTGCCGGACAGGCAAATCCCTTTATCAGCCATGCCTTTTTACATGCGTTGGAAATTGGCGGTGCTGTTGGCGGTGACAGCGGCTGGGATTCGATGCATCTGCTATTGCGAAGCGATGACGGCCAGCTACTTGGCGCCATGCCAAATTATCTAAAACATCACTCCTATGGCGAATATATTTTTGATCATGGCTGGGCCAATGCCTTTGAACGCGCTGGCGGTGCTTATTATCCAAAACTGCTTGCCGCGGTTCCTTTCACGCCAGCAACCGGCCCCCGCTTTCTGGTTCGTGATAACCGCCCCGATTTGAAAATTGCCCTAGCCAAGGGCCTGGAAACCTTGGTCGAAAAATATCAGCTATCTTCAGCGCATATTAATTTTTTGCCATCCGGTGATGCGCATCAGCTTGCGGCAACAGGCTGGCTTGGGCGAACCAGTATCCAATTTCATTGGCACAATCAGACCTATGCTGATTTCGATGATTTTCTGGCAAATCTGTCATCACGCAAACGCAAAAACATCCGCAAAGAGCGTGCCTCGGTTGCGGCGGCTGGCGTTACCATGCTCCGGCTTACCGGCGCGGCCATTACGCAGGCCCATATTGATGCATTTTTCCGGTTTTATATATCCACCATCGACCGGAAATGGGGCGGTGCCTATCTGACGCATGAGGTCTTTACCCAGCTTGGCAAAACCATGGCAGACCGCATGCTTTTGGTGATGGCCGAATATGAAGGCAAGATTATCGGCGGCGCGCTCAATTTCATTGGTGATGATGCGCTTTATGGGCGCAATTGGGGCGCCGATATCGACATTCCCAATCTGCATTTCGAGGCTTGTTATTATCAGGCGATTGATTTTGCGATCGAACATGGCCTGTCGCGGGTAGAAGCAGGGGCACAGGGCTTTCACAAGGTGCAGCGCGGCTATTTACCTGTCACGGCGTGACGCTGTTGCGCGGTTTTTAGATGCAGAAAAACGCGGTGTCGAGGCCGAGAAAAACCACATTGCCATGACCAGCCCCTTTAAAGCCAGCAAGCAGACACCATCAAAGGTGACATCTAATCCGACTGACCCGACTGACCCGACTGACCCAACAGATTAATTATCGTGCGGTGCGGGCAATGCTGCGCGTTTATTTCCCCCCGAAATTGCTTTTTGCGGTGGGGCTTTGACCGTAACCGTCAAACCATCATCAGCAACATCGACAAAAACAAGTCCGCCACCAACAAGCCCGCCAAACAGCATTTCATCTGCAAGTGGCTTTTTGATATGTTCCTGCACAACGCGCGCCAATGGCCGCGCACCATATTTGGCGTCATAGCCGCGTTCGGCAAGCCAGTCCATCGCCGCTTCGCTCAATTCGATTTCGACATTGCGATCGGCAAGCTGGGCATCAAGCTGCATGATAAATTTATCAACAACCAACCGGATCACATCTTTGCCAAGCGGCGCGAACGGAATAATTGCATCAAGCCGATTGCGGAATTCAGGCGTAAACATTTTTTCGATGGCTTCGATATCGGCGCCTTCATTATGCGTACGGTTAAATCCAATTGCCGATTTTGACAATTCCTGCGCACCGGCATTTGTTGTCATAATCAAAACGACATTTCTGAAATCAACAACCTTGCCATTATTATCGGTTAATTTGCCATGATCCATGACCTGCAGCAAAATATTGAACAAATCAGGATGCGCTTTTTCAATCTCGTCAAGAAGCAGAACCGCATGCGGCGTCTGATCAACCGCATCGGTCAACAGGCCACCTTGATCAAACCCGACATAGCCCGGAGGCGCACCAATCAGGCGCGATACCGTATGGCGTTCCATATATTCTGACATATCAAAACGCATCAGCTTGATGCCAAGCGTTTCCGCAAGCTGGCGAGCAACCTCGGTTTTACCAACGCCTGTTGGGCCGGAAAACAGATAATTACCAACTGGCTTTTCCGCATCACGAAGGCCAGCACGCGATAATTTAATCGCTGATGCCAAGGCGGTAATGGCCGGATCCTGACCAAAAACCATACGTTTCAGATCAGTTTCAAGCGACGCCAGCACGGCCTTGTCATCACGGCTAACATGCTTTGATGGAATCCGTGCCATTGTTGCCACGGTGGCTTCGATTTCTTTTTGGCCAATTGTTTGGCGACGCCGTGACGGCGGCAACAGATTTTGCGCCGCAGCGGCTTCGTCAATCACATCAATGGCTTTATCGGGCAATTTGCGATCATTGATATAGCGGGCAGACAGATCAACCGCCGTTTTCAAGGCAGCACCGGTAAAGCGCACTTTATGATGATCTTCATAACGGCTTTTCAAACCATTCAAAATTTTGATCGTATCGGGAATGGTCGGTTCGGCAACATCAATTTTTTGGAACCGGCGCACCAACGCGCGATCCTTCTCAAAATGGCCGCGATATTCTTTATAGGTTGTCGATCCGATACAGCGAAGCGTGCCTTCCTGCAACGCAGGCTTTAGCAGATTTGACGCATCCATCGCACCGCCAGAGGTTGCGCCTGCGCCAATAACCGTATGGATTTCATCAATGAATAGAATGGCATTTTCATCATCTGCCACCGCTTTCATCACCGCCTTTAACCGTTCTTCGAAATCACCACGATAGCGGGTTCCGGCAAGCAATTGCCCCATATCAAGGGAATAAATCACCGCAGTTGCTAGAACTTCGGGAACATTGCCTTCATAAATCCGCAAGGCAAGTCCTTCGGCAATGGCGGTTTTGCCAACGCCCGGATCACCAACATAAAGCGGATTGTTTTTCGTGCGGCGGCACAAAACCTGAATCGTGCGGTCTAATTCACGGCTACGACCAATCAATGGGTCGATCCTGCCAGCCGCGGCCTTGGTGATCAAATTAACAGCAAACTGGCTAAGCGGGTCTTTGCCATCTTCGCCAATCGTTTCGCCATCTTGGTCTTCATTCTGGCTTTTGGCGACGCTGCCCTCGGCGCCGTGGCTGATAAAGGACACTGCATCAAGCCGTGTCATATTCAATGATTTCAAAAACCAGACCGCATGGCTTTCGCGCTCGGAGAAAATCGACACAAGAACATTGGCACCCGTGGCCACTTCACGCCCTGATGATTGTGTATGGATGATGGCGCGCTGGATCACACGTTGGAAACTTGCCGTTGGCTGCACATCGACATTGCCTTCCGGATCAACAATCGGTGCCAACTCGACCTCGATGAATTCAGCCAGCTTTTTGACCAGCTCATCAATGTCAACATTACAGGCATGCAATACTTCTAGCGCGTCACTATCTTCGGTTAGCGCCAACAGCAAATGTTCTAACGTGGCAAATTCATGCGAACATGATGCCGCGTTCGACATGGCGCGGCGTAATGTTTCTTCGAGTTCGCGTGACAGCATCGTGCCTATTCCTTTTCCAGTTGTAACTGCAGCGGATGATCATTCTTCCGCGCATAATCAATGGTTTTTTGCGCTTTGCTTTCGGCAATTTCAAAACTATAGACACCACAGACACCAACACCGCGTTGATGCACATTCAGCATGATCTGGGTGGCTTCGGCTGATGAACGACCGAAAAATTTCTGCAAGACATGCACGACAAACTCCATCGGTGTATAGTCGTCATTAAGCATAATAACTTTATACATTGATGGCTTTTTCGTTTTGGTACGGCTGTCGAGGATTAGCTGACCATTGCCGTTTTTATCGTCTTCATTCTCCATAAATTCTCTTTTAAACCTTCACAATTCAATCATCCACGCACCGCGTAACATAGCATAGAAACAACATTCCCGTCGCGTTCTTTTGATATTGGTATCCGATCCATCAAGGAAAAGGGGTGCGGCAAAAAATCTTTCCCAAACGCGAAACGCGACGATATCGCGGTTGATCGCCTTAATTTTCGCAAGATTCTTGAATAGAATCCTAATTGCGGTATGCTTTGGCGCACATAATTAGATGATGGTAATAATTTCGGAATGGGGCAGGCCTTAATGGCACGAGCAAATGTAGCCAAGACGCTACTGAACAAGCAGCATGCATCCTTCCGGTTAGTCAGCCGTCGTGGTGACAAGACGCTATTTTCGATAAAAACCGGCCTTTTGGCTTTGTCGCAGCTTGGCTTTTTCCGCCCCTGTAAATCCTTTTTGGCATTGATAATCATCATCGTTGGGTTTGGGATGTCGGCGACGCACGCCCAAGCCAGCAAATATGCGTCAATCGTTATTGAAGAAGCCACTGGCAAAGTGCTGTTTTCCCGCAATGCCGATAATCTGCGCTATCCGGCATCCTTGACCAAAATCATGACGCTTTACCTTTTGTTTGAAGATATCGAAGCGGGGCGCATGACGCTGAAAAGCCGAATTCCTGTTTCCAAAAAGGCCGCTGGCCGCTCGCCATCAAAATTATATCTAAAACCGGGTCAATCAATCAGCGCCGAACAGGCCATCTACGCGCTAGTGACAAAATCGGCCAATGATGTGGCAACAGCAATTGCCGAAAAACTGTCTGGCACCGAACGTAAATTCGCCAAACGCATGACCCGCAAGGCCAAGGCTCTTGGCATGCGGCGCACCGTTTTTATGAACGCCTCTGGCCTGCCGAACCGTCGCCAGAAATCAACAGCGCGTGATATGGCCGTTCTGGCAGTTGCCATGCGGCGCGACTTTCCGCAATTTTACAAATATTTCAGTACTCAAAGCTTTAATTGGAAAGGCCGAAAATACGGCAATCATAACAAGCTTTTGGCAAAATATAGCGGCACAGATGGCATCAAGACAGGCTATATTAATGCATCCGGTTTCAATCTTGTTGCCACGGTCGAACGCAATGGTGTTCGGCTGATTGGCGTTGTGTTTGGGGGGAAAACATCGCGTAGCCGCGACCGCCATATGATGCAAATTCTGGATAATCAGTTCAAACGCGTTAAAACCATTACGGTTCGGCGTGCGGCCCTTGCCATGCCAACGACCTTGCCAGTGGCACCCCCCGAACGCGGTGAAAAGCTGCCCGAAAGCCTGCCCATCAGCAAAGCCAAGATCCGGCCAGCCGCCGCCGCAAAAAAGACCGAATTTATCCAGCTTGATATAGCAAGCGCCGCCAACCCTGCCGGTGACGGGAACACAAGCTGGAGCGTGCAAATTGGTAATTTTGCCCAGCGTGTCAATGCGCATCGTGCGGCCATTGTGGCACGGCGCACGGCCGATGACGTGCTTGGCATGACACCGGCAAATTTACATCTTGTCACGCGCGGTGCCATTCCATTATGGCGCGTCCGGTTCAATGATCTAGAAGAAGATCAAGCGCGGGCAGCCTGCGCGGCGCTATTTGCCGCCGGACGGCCCTGCATTGCCGTTGCAGTATCGCCAACATCCCGCGGCTAAGACAATTAGGATTTTTTGCCCATCAACCGGTCATCAAGATGCGGCAAATCATGGGGTCGCAGCCGATCCCAATGCGGATGGCTATTGGCAAAAATCTGGCCAGCAATCACCAGATCATTGGCATCATCAAGCATGCCAATGGCAACCGATGTTCGGGTGATACCGTTTAGGCGATAAAATAGTGAAGCGCCGCAATTTCGGCAAAATCCGCGTTTGGCCCAGGCCGAGGGGCTGTCATACCAGCCAAGCGTTTGCTTGGCGGTAAGGGCAAAGCTTTCATTCGGAACCGAGGTCGACCCCCAGCTAAGACCGGCAATCTGAAAACAATCGCGGCAATGGCAGATCAACGCCTGACGCAATGGGCCGGTCAGGCAAAACCGGACGCCTCTGCAATGGCATCCGCCCTGGTAAATTTTATCTTTGGTGATGGCGATATCTTTTAGATGGGCCATATCTTCCTCCCATATTCATCATTTCGCTTCATCATGTTCAAAATTAATCTTTAATGAAAATCTCTGCTTTTCATTCGAACGGCATTTTTGCTGCCATTGCTGGCATCGATATGGCGCAAAAACCCGTTCAGGTTAAACAAAGATTCAGCAATGATATGAATAACCGCCTGCTGGCGTTGGACGCGGCCAACCAGCCCTAAAATCTGCGCTCGCAACAACGCTTCGCGGTAGGTTTCGGTTAATTTTGGCCAGATAATCACATTCGCCGTCCCCTGCCCGTCTTCAAGCGTTATGAAAACTGTACCGCTAGCGGTGCCAGGCCGTTGACGCATGGTCACCAGCCCAGCAATACGAAGCCGTTTCCCATCAGGTGCATTTTGCACATGGCTGCAAAGCTGCCATCCAGCCAGGCCAAGTGGCTTTGCCAGCAAATCAAGAGGATGCGCTTTTAATGACAGGCCAAGATTGCGGTAATCTTCGGCTACTTTCTCACCAAGTTCTGCCTGTGGTAATTCGATCACCGGTTCATTGCCCGCAAGCCGTTCATGCCGACGGCCAGCATGGGCAAATAGCGGCATATCATGCAGCCGGTGCCGCGCCAGCCCGCGTGCTGCCCATAATGCCTGTCGCCGGTCAATCGCAAGGCTGGCAAAACCATCTGCATCTGCGATGGCCTGTAATGATTTTGCCGATACATCGGCTTTTCGCATCACATCATCAAGGCTGGAAAAGCTTAATTTGGCCTGTCTTTGACTGCCGGTTGTTTGATCAGTTGATATTTGGCTGGCAGCAATACGTTCACCTTCACCGCGCGCCAGCCCTTTGACAAGTCGCAAACCCAACCGTAACGCATGATGATTATTTTGATTGTCAGGATCACTTTCAAGACGGTGATCCCAGCCTGAAAAATTCACGTCAACGGGTCGGATGGTAATGTTATTTTGTTTGGCTTCGGCAATTAATTGCGCTGGCGCATAAAATCCCATCGGCTGGGCATTCAGCAAGGCACAGATAAACACATCTGGATAATGGCATTTCAGCCATGCCGACACATAAACCAAAAACGCAAAACTTGCCGCGTGTGATTCTGGAAAGCCATACATGCCAAATCCTTCGATCTGGCGAAAACAACGAATGGCAAAATCTTCGTCATAGCCGCGCTCGATCATGCCATTGATCATTTTATTACGGAAATGGCTTATGTTTCCCTGTTTTTTAAAAGTCGCCATCGTTCGGCGCAGCTGGTCGGCCTCAGCGCCCGAAAACCCCGCCCCGACAATGGCAATCTGCATCGCCTGTTCTTGAAAAAGCGGCACACCAAGCGTGCGTTCAAGCACATCACGCAAGGCGTGTGACGGATAGTCCACCTTTTCCAAACCGGCACGCCGCCGCAAATAAGGATGAACCATATCGCCTTGAATGGGGCCTGGGCGGACAATTGCTACCTGCACAACAAGATCGTGAAAACAGCGCGGTTGCAGGCGCGGCAACATCGCCATCTGCGCCCGTGATTCAACCTGAAAAACCCCAACCGATTGCCCCCGACATAGCATGTCATAGGTTTTCATATCTTCAGGCGGTAATGATGCCAGCGTTAAATGCCGGTTATAATGCGTACGAAGCAAATCAAAACTTCGCCTGATACAGCTTAGCATGCCAAGCGCAAGCACATCGACTTTTAACAAGCCAAGCGCATCAAGGTCATCCTTATCCCATTCGATCACTGTACGGCCAGCCATCGCCGCAGGGCTGATCGGGCATAGATGATCAAGCCGCCCGCGGGTGATCACAAAACCGCCAACATGCTGTGACAAATGCCGTGGAAACCGGCTGATATCGGCCACTAATTGTAAAACCAATCGTAGCCGGCGATCATTTGCGTCAAGCCCCGCCGCAGCCAGCGCCGCTGCATCAAGGCCGGTTTTTTCACGCCCCCATACCTCGCCAGCCAAGGCCGCCTGAACATCGCGGCTAAGGCCAAACACCTTTGCCACTTCGCGAAATGCGCTGCGGCGACGATAGGTAATCACACTGGCAGTAAGGCCAGCACGGTTCCGGCCATATTTTGCATAGATATGCTGGATCACTTCTTCGCGGCGTTCATGTTCAAAATCGACATCAATATCTGGCGGCTCACCACGCGCTTCGCTGACAAACCTTTCAAATAGAGGCTGCGATCGTTCCGGATCAACCGCGGTAATGCCCAAACAATAGCAAACCGCCGAATTCGCCGCCGAACCGCGCCCCTGACATAAAATGCCGCGGCCCCGCGCAAAGCGAACAATATCAAATACGGTCAGAAAATAAGGCGCAATATTCAACCGCTCAATCAAGATCAATTCATGTTTCAGATAGGCGCTTACCTTATCGGGGATCGCATCAGGATAGCGTTTTTCAGCGCCGCGCCATGTCTGGAAGGCCAGTTCCTGCATGGCAGTTCGTCCACCCGGCTTTAGCTCGTCAGGATATTCATAAGACAAATCATCCATTGAAAAATGGCATAGATCTGCAAGCGTCCTTGCCCCATCAAGCGCATCTGGCGCATGCCGCCAACGCCGTTCAGCCTCGGCACAATCGATCAAATGACGTTCGGCATTGCGCGATATAAGATAGCCAGCATCATCAAGCTGTTGCTTTTCACGGATACAAGCCAGAACATCGGCAAGCGGGCGGCGGTCGGGAATGTGATAAAGCGCATCTGCCGCCGCGGCCACCCGCAGCCCTAGTGCCGCAGCAGCAGCCATTAACATCTGGCATCGCGCCTCATCAGCCCCATCACGATACAGGCAAATGCCTGCAAATAATTGCCCCTCGGCAATTTGACGAATGGTCTGCAAATGCGCTTGATAATGTGCATCTGGATGACGCGGTGGCATTACCAGCAATGCGGTGCTTGCTGGCAGGCGGGCAAGATCGGCAAGATAAAGAATTGGCGCGGCTTTGCTGCCCCGCATATTTGCCTCGCTTAGCAGCATTGATAGACCTTCATAACCAGCACGGTCGCAAGGATGCACTATAATATCAGGGCCATCGACAGGGCGTAATCTGGCACCAACAACAAGCCTGATCTGGTGATCACGCGCCGCCACATGCGCCCGCACAATACCGGCCAGCGAATTCACATCGGCAATGCCAACCGCCGCCCAACCAAGCTCGGCCGCCCTTGCCACCATTTCATCAGGATGTGATGCACCTTTTAAAAAAGTGAAATTACTATAACAGCCAAGCAACGCATGTGATGCGGCTTGGCCTTGTTTGCGCAATATGGTCATCAGGCAAAAAACCCATGCAAAAACCAAGATGGGGTTTCGTGACGTTCTGGCAAACCTTCACGATATAGCCAGAACCCCGCCCCTTGATCATCGCGTAACCGAAAATAATCGCGGGTGCGGCTGCCAGCAGGTGCCTGCCACCATGCAGGGGCAATCCGTTCTGGCCCTGTAGCATGAATAATTTTATGAATTCGCCGCTGCCAGATAAATTGCGCTGGTGGATGATCGGGAAGAAGCGCAACAACATCGACAGGGTGCGGATAAGCCAAAAGGCGGATGGGACGTGGTGGCGCAGTACCCGATGCCGGATCACCAAGCCAACCAGGTTTTTCATCAGTTTTGGTAAAAATCTGGCTTGGGTCAGGCAGTTCAAGTGATTGTGCCGCTTCAGGTTGCCAGCAAGCTTGCGGCGCCAATCTAACAACGGCACCATAACCAAGTCGCGCCACCAACCGGTCAACAAGGCTGGCATAGGATTCACCTACAACGCCATTATGGCGCTGCAATATCATATGCGGCAAAGCCGTATCACGCGGTGCAAGCGGGCTGCAATCAAGAGATTCCATCCAGCCCATTTCAAGGCCAAATTCAGGATTGATCTTGTCGCTGGCATTGGCCAGCAACCGGTGAAATAAAGTCACATCACGGCTTGGTCGTGAAAGATGCACATCATGCGCAAAGACCAGCCCGTCAACCAATTGCCAGCCAAGCCGCAAACGGCGCGTTGCCAATCCAGCCTGTTGAAGCAAAATGGCCGTTTCACTTGCCAATTGCTGAATCATCGCCTTGATATCATCAGCGGCACCAATGGGTTCGGCAAATTGACGGCATATATAAAGCGGTTTCGGTGGGCTGACAGGTGTAAAGCTTTCATCCTGATCGCCAAGCGCCTGATCGAGCCGAAGAAGCACATCCTGACCAAAGCGGGCGGCCAATGGCGCACGCGCCAGTCCAATAATATCGCCAATCACCCGCAAGCCTGCCCGCCGCATATGATCGGCAATTGCCGTATCGATTCGCAATGCGGCAAGCGGCAATGCTGCCAGATGGCGTCGCAAGCGGGCACGGCTGAAAATATATTTTATCGTTTCCGGCTGACCATCTGTTGGTTTTGGCGCGGTCATTAACCGCTCTGACGGCTTTCCATAATGTGCCAAGGCCCACGCCGCCCCGCAATTTGGCGCCACCGCCAGCACCGCCCGAAAATGACTTCGATGAAGGCGTTTGGCGCAATCGGCTAATAGTGAACGAACCCCACCAAACAGATGTTCGGCACCGGCAATATCAATCCAGATTCCGCAATGCTGATCATCAACCGCGGTAAGCGGGCTATAACGACGCGCCCATAATGCCAGATGATGAAGATCGGCATGGTCGGCTAGCGGGTCACATGCCTCGGTTCTGAGTTGCGGGCATAAGGCGCGCGCATCGGCAAGCCGCATACCGGCAGCAAGGCCATGCGCCGCCGCTCTGGCACAGCCCGCCACAATAATATCAGCGCCGTTCATTTTCCGGATTATAACAAGCGGCAAATCAGCCCCAGATGCTCTTTGTCCAGATGCGCTTTGCCCAGATTCTCTTTGAATCCGCGATGCCGCCAGATAGGGAAAATGGATATAGATAATATGACGATAAGAAACAGGCATGATCACATGCCTATCGGGCAAGGGCATGCGCTGGCCATTTACTGGCTGACAACTCACCGATGGGTAATTCGGCCTGTACCGGTTTGCCATTGGCCATGATGCTATGGTGATAGGCTTGCAATTGACCAAGACCTGCCTGCCAGCCGACCTTGCATTTATGCGGCCTGCCGCCACGCGCACGCTGCAATGTCAAATCCCAGACGCTGCGCTGAACCAAGGCAGAATGTGACCATCTGTCAAGATCGACTGCGGGTTTGATATGCCATGCTGTTTCGAATCCAGAAACCCCAATTGGCGCGCCAAGTAGAAACGCCGTTGTACCACTATCTTCGGCAGCAAGCTGCGCACGTCGTGCCAGCCGCATCCAGTAATCGGCTGATTTCTGCACCCCATCATATTCCATCACAACCGCAGCCAGCCCTTCGGTTCGCAAAATATCATCAAGCGCGGCCAAACGTCGTGAGGGGTTTGGTGTATCAACAATCAGCAATCGCGCCGGATCCAGTCCAGCCGCGGCAAGCCCATGCCCATATAACATACCAGCACCATTTCGCTGGCTTGCCGGACACCAGACAATCAGACCAGCATCATTTGTGATTGCTGTTTGCCGGTTTGTGGCTAGCTTGGCTTTTAAGCGCGCGTGATGGTGCAGCAAATCAAGAAGCGCCATAGCAAAACCGCTTACCGCCCCATGCGCCTGCATCGCACCCGTTAAAAGATGTACCCGCCCAAGCGCCAGACCACCAGCCAATGCCTGATCCAGCGAATCGACGCCAAGCGGTATATGAAGACGCTTATTATAGCCATCAGCCACTGCAATTTCCTGCCGAAGACGGGCAAGGTCATATGTCTTTTTTTCGTTTATAATCTGATTATTAGGCACCCTAAAATCAGATGGTTTTACGATTGATATAGGCCCCCACCCTAAAATCAGATGGTTTTACGATTGATATAGGCTGGTTCATCCTTTGCATTTTGCCTGGTTCCTATCATATATATCTGCTTTTTGTTCATGTTTTGTTCTAGTTTAGCGCCATGCCAAAGTCAAGATTTTCCATCTTTCAAAAGAGATAGAATATCAGGCAGATCAGCTGGCAAAGCCCGCTGACAAAAAATGGATTAAAGGGTTACTTTGGCAATTCGCTTTCAGCCAGCCGCGCCCAATAGCTGGCACCGGTGGCAAGAACATCATCGTTGAAATCATAACGATCATTATGCAGCATCGCCCCATCCTTGGCAGGCCCTGCCCCTAGCCAGATATAAGATCCGGGCTTTTCGGCAAGCATATAGGAAAAATCTTCAGCCCCCATTGATGGCGGCAGGTCGGTGATGATATTTTCTGTTCCAAGGACATTAGCAGCAACGGCGACAGCACGCGCCGATTCTTCAGCATGATTGACCGTTGGCGGATAGCCTGGCTGCCAATCAATTTCAATCGTGCAATCATAGGCTTTGGCTGTTGCCATGGCAATTTCATGAATCGAGTTTTCAAGCAATTTGCGAACATCAGGCGAAAATGACCGCGCCGTACCACCAAGCCGCGCCGAACCTGGAATCACATTCAAGGCACTTCCCGACTCGAAAATCGTAACCGAAACGACCGCCGGCTCGAGCGCCGCAACACGACGTGAAACGATTGATTGCAATGATTGCACAATCGCCGCCCCACACGGAATCGGATCAATGGTCAGATCAGGAATCGCCGCATGCCCCCCAGATCCGGTGATGCGTATTTCAAACATATCTGCCGCCGCCATACAGGCACCGCTATGAACGCCGATTTTACCAACATCCATGCCGGGCCAATTATGCATGCCCCAAACTGTTTTCATGTCAAACTGATCAAACAGCCCATCCTTGATCATCGCTTCGCCGCCCTTACCGCCTTCTTCGGCTGGCTGAAAGATGAAATAGACAGTGCCGTCAAAATTACGCGTTTCAGCAAGATATTGCGCCGCGCCAAGAAGCATCGTGCTATGCCCGTCATGCCCACAAGCATGCATCCGCCCGGGTGTTTTCGACGCATGGGCAAATTCGTTCATTTCCTGCATTGGCAGCGCGTCCATATCGGCCCGCAACCCGATTGCCGATGTGCTATTGCCAGTGCCGCGCAAAACCCCGACAACGCCAGTTTTGCCCATGCCACGATGAATCTCGATGCCAAATGACTGTAATTTTGCGGCAATGAAATCAGATGTCCAAACTTCTTCATAGCTTGTTTCAGGGTGCTGATGCAGCAGATGCCGCCATGCCTTCATATCCTGTTCACGATCTGCAATCGAATTTATCACCGCCATGATGATTGTCCTAACCTGTCATATTTGTGCAAAAGTCATATCTATGCCACGATATTCTGATTTTAACATTTTTTTAAAACCGGAAATCATGTCGCTAACAGTGCCGCAATTCAGCCCCTAAGGTCAAGTAATGCGCATGGCTAATACCACGCAGATGACAGCCGCGGTTGGCGGCATATTGCCTCAATTGACATTCAGCGCATTAACAGCCTAAAACCGGTGTTATCATGTCGATTAGAACATACCCAATGTCGTTGATAGGCTAGGGATTTTTCGGCAAATGCGCAGCATGTCACAGCAAAACTAATTGCAGCAGTTACGCTATCACTGTGATGGCTTTTAAAGAGTTTAAGGGGTGGGTTAGATGGCACAAAATCATCCAGATCGCGGTCAACGCGGATTGCCGGGCGGTGCCCAGCGTTATTCGGCATTTGCGCTTGCCAAAAAGGCGATGAATTATCATCAAGACTGGCAACGTGCCTGGCGCGACCCTGAACCAAAGGCCGAATATGACGCTGTCATTATTGGCGGCGGCGGGCATGGGCTTGCCACGGCCTATTATCTTGCTGCGGTTCATGGCCTTACTAATATTGCGGTGATTGAAAAAGGCTGGATTGGTGGCGGCAATACCGGCCGTAACACAACAATCATCCGGTCAAATTATCTTTGGGACGAATCTGCCGCCATTTACGAACATTCGATGAAGCTGTGGGAAGGCATGTCGCAGGATTTGAATTTCAACGTCATGTTTAGCCAGCGCGGGGTGCTGACCATCGCGCATAGCGAGCATGAATTACGCGAGATGTCACGGCGCGTTCATGCCATCCGATTAAACGGCATTGATTCAGAAATTCTTGGCCCGGCGGAAATTAAAAAATTCGTGCCAACAATCAATATCGACCAGTCAATCCGCTATCCGGTTATGGGTGGTTTTTTGCAGCGGCGCGGCGGCACAGCGCGCCATGATGCAGTCGCGTGGGGCTATGCGCGCGCAGCCGATGATTTAGGTGTCGACATCATCCAGAAATGTGAAGTCACCGGACTGCGCCGACAAGGCCGTAAAATCATTGGTGTTGAAACCAGCCGCGGTTTTATCAAAACCAAAAAAGTCGGGTGCGTTGTGGCAGGTCATTCAAGCGTTGTTGCGGCAATGGCCGGTATCCGCTTGCCAATCGCCAGCCGCCCATTGCAAGCGTTGGTGTCGGAACCGATTAAACCGATTCTTGATACAGTGATCATGTCGAATGCCGTTCATATGTATATCAGCCAGTCTGACAAGGGCGAGATGGTTCTTGGCGCTGGTGTTGATAAATATAATTCCTACGCGCAACGTGGTTCGTTTCCAGTACCAGAACATATGCTTGCCGCCGCGGTTGAGCTGTTTCCGGTATTATCGCGCTTACGGATGCTTCGCCATTGGGGTGGCATTGTCGATACCTGTCCTGATGCATCGCCAATCATTTCCAAAACCGATATTGAAGGCCTGTATTTTGATTGCGGTTGGGGTACTGGCGGCTTTAAAGCAACGCCCGGATCAGGGCATGTATTTGCCGATCTTATCGCCAATGACCGGCCAAATAAGATTGCCGCGCCCTATAGTTTGGATCGGTTCCGTACCGGCCTGCTGATTGATGAACATGGCGCCGCTGGCGTGGCGCATTAAGAAGGGTTCAAGGAGAGTACTATGTTGATCATTACGCGACCTATAGTTTGGATCGGTTCCGTACCGGCCTGCTGATTGATGAACATGGCGCCGCTGGCGTGGCGCATTAAGAAGGGTTCAAGGAGAGTACTATGTTGATCATTACTTGCCCATTTTGTGGCCCTCGTGACGAAGTTGAATTTGCCTGTGGTGGCGAGGCCCATATTGCGCGCCCACTTGCCGACAATAAAATTTCGGATGCCGATTTTGCCGATTACCTATTCATGCGCGACAATCCCAAAGGCCTGTTTCTTGAACGGTGGCGGCATAGCGCCGGATGCCGGCGTTGGTTTAATGTGGCGCGCGACACGGTGAGCAATGAAATTGTCGAAATTTACCCGATGGGAAGCCTGCCAGCAAAAACCGCCGCAAAAACCACTTATAAAACAAGCTGGCGGCGCGACACAGCCGCCGAAAAAGCCGCCACGCCATCACGCAGCAAGGCCGGAGGATCAAAATAATGGTATCGCGTTCTGCAGCATCCGGCAGCCCACAAACACAGCGCCAGCGCGCGGTCGCAAGGATCGATCAAAACGCGCCAATCAATTTCACCTTTGATGGCCGCAGCTATCGCGGCTTTGCTGGTGACACACTGGCATCGGCATTGCTTGCCAATAATGTTCATCTTGTTGGTCGCTCGTTCAAATATCATCGACCTCGCGGTATTATGGCGGCCGGTTCCGAAGAACCAAATGCGCTAATCCGGCTTGGCAAAGGCGCTTATGCCGAACCAAATTTACGCGCCACGCAAATTGAAATTTTTGAAGGCCTTTATGCGGAAAGTCAGAACCGCACCCCGTCTTTGAAATTCGACATTGGCGCCATTAATTCGGTTCTCGACCGGTTTTTCCCAGCAGGTTTTTATTACAAGACCTTCATGTGGCCAGCATCAATGTGGATGCGCTACGAACATGTCATTCGGCACGCCGCCGGTCTTGGCAAGGTTGCTGATGATCACAATGATCCTGACCGCTATGAAAAAACCCATGCGCATTGCGATATTCTTGTTGCTGGTGGCGGCGCAACCGGCCTGATGGCGGCCCTGCAAGCGGCAAAAAGCGGCGCCCGTGTTATTCTGGCCGACGAGCAGAATGAATTTGGCGGCTGGCTGCTTGGCGAAGCTGATATCAAGATTGGCGATGTTCCGGCGTTAAGCTGGGTAAGCGATATTGTGACCGAATTAGCCGCCATGCCAAATGTAACCCTGCTTCCCCGAACCACGGTTTTTGGCTATCTGGATCATAATTACCTGACCTTGAATGAACGCGTAACCGACCATCTGCCATCACGACCAGCGCATTTGCCGCGCCAACGGCTGTGGAAAATACGCGCACAGCAAGTGATCATTGCGCAGGGCGCTCATGAACGGCCATTGGTTTTTGCAGGCAATGATCTGCCCGGTGTTATGCTTGCCGGTGCGGTTCGCACCTATATCAACCGCTATGGCGTTTGTCCGGGACAACGCGCCATCGTTGTTTGCAATAATGATGACGCCTATCGCACCGCGCTTGATCTGCATCATGCTGGCGCGTATGTCGTGGTTACCGACCTTCGGGCAACGGCAACCGGGCCGCTCATGCGCGCTGTCCGCGACGCCGGCATCGAAATTCTGCATGGCCATGCCATCATTGCCGCCTATGGCACTCACCGCGTTGCGCGTGTTGAAATTGCGCCAGTCGATGACAGTGTTACGGCGATCACTGGCGATATTGATCACCGTGATTGTGACCTGATTGCCATGTCGGGCGGTTTGTCACCCGCGGTTCATCTTCATTCACAAGCCCGCGGCAAATTACAGTGGGATGATGCCAAATTATGTTTCCGCCCATCAGCGACACATGAGCCAAGCTTTAACATTGGCGCGTGCGCAATGGCAGTTTTGATCTTGTCGCCGGTTTGAAAGAAGCGGTTCGCGCTGGCACCAAAGCCGCAGCAGCAACTGGCCATAAAGCAACCACGCTTGATACACCTGATGTGCAAATCCACAAACAAAGCTGGCGCCCGCTTGCCGCATGGAAAATTCCAAACGGCCATGCGTCTGGGCGCGGCCCCAAGGCCTTTGTCGATTTTCAGAATGACGTCACCGCAAGTGATGTGTCGCTTGCTGCGCGTGAGGGATATCAGTCGGTTGAGCATCTCAAACGCTATACCACCACAGGCATGGGAACCGATCAGGGCAAGACATCCAATATCAACGCCTTGGCCATTCTTGCCGATGCGCTTGGCAATGAAATTCCGGCCGTGGGCACAACCACTTTCCGGATGCCCTATACGCCGTCAAATATTGGCGCCATTGCTGGCCGCGATATCGGCGATCTTTTTGATCCAGTTCGCCTAACCCGCATGGATGATTGGCACCGTGCGCATGGCGCAACCTTTGAACATGTCGGGCAATGGATGCGCGCTTGGTATTTTCCGCAAGATGGCGAAACCATGCAACAAGCGGTCAATCGTGAAGTTAAGGCGGCGCGGACAACAGCTGGCTTGCTTGATGCGTCAACGCTTGGCAAAATTGATATTCGCGGGCGTGATGCGGCTGAATTTCTGAACCGCCTCTATACAAATGCATGGAGCAAGCTTGGCATTGGCAAATGCCGTTATGGCCTGATGCTAAAAGATGATGGCATGGTCATGGATGATGGCGTGACCACCCGCATTGGCGAAAACCATTTCCACATGACCACGACCACCGGCGGTGCTGCTGGCGTTTTGGACTGGATGGAAGAATGGCTGCAAACCGAATGGCCTGATCTTGAAGTTTATCTAACTTCGGTGACTGAACAATGGGCGGTTGCCACATTATCAGGGCCGAATGCTGGCAAGATTTTACAAGATGCCGGTATCGATTTTGACCTGTCGCCAGCTGAATTTCCGTTCATGTCGATGAAGGAAGGCCATATTGGCGGGCTAGCAGCGCGCATTTTCCGCATTTCATTTACCGGTGAGCTGTCATACGAAATCAATGTCGCTGCACGTCATGGATTGGCATTATGGACCCGCCTGATGGCCGCCGGCAAAGCGTATGGCATCACCCCTTATGGCACCGAGGCAATGCATGTTCTTCGTGCCGAAAAAGGCTTTATCATTGTCGGACAAGAAACCGATGGATCGGTGACGCCGCATGATCTTGGCATGGATTGGATTGTGTCAAAAACCAAACCCGATTTCATTGGCAAGCGGGCACTTGCACGTCACGCCATGGAATATGATGATCGCAAACAGCTTGTTGGGCTGCTTTGCAGCGACCCAGCAACAGTGATTCCTGAAGGCGCACATGCGGTTCTTGATCCGAACCAGCCTTTGCCGATGAAAATGCTAGGACAAGTAACCTCGTCCTATTTTTCACCAAATTGTGGACGCTCGATTGCGATGGCCATGTTAAAAGGCGGTCATGCGCTAAAGGGGCAAACGGTTTTCTTTCCAATGCTTGATGGTTCGGTTTTGAAAGCCGAAATCGTCGATACGGCATTTTTTGATCCAAAGGGAGCGCGTATCGATGGCTAATTCATCAAGCAGCAGACCAGATTTTTCCGGCCAGACAGCCCTTGCTGGCATTGCCAGCAGCACAAGCGCCAACCCTGATGGTGGCACGATTGGTCTTGTTTTTGGCGAGATGGCGCATCTTGGCAAACTGAATCTTCGCGGCCAAAACGGCCTTGCCAAAGCGGTAAAGGCGATCACCGGCTGCACATTTCCGCCAAAGGCCAACCGGTTTCAATCGGCAGGCGAACGCCATGTGATATGGCTTGCGCCCGATGAATATCTTTTATTATGTGAGGCGGGCAAAGAACAAGAGCTGCAAGACAGTCTCAATAGCATGATCACATCATCACATTTCGCCATCACCGATGTCAGTGACAGCCTTTGTGCGCTTTCGCTTCGCGGACCTTCGGTTCGTGCTGTTCTGGCCAAGGGCTGCGGGCTTGATCTTCATCCAGACCAATTCACCGCTGGCCAATCGGCGCAAAGCCTGCTGGCGCTATCTGCGGTGACATTAATGGCGGTAGCAGATGATGCCTTTATTCTGATTTGCCGCACCAGCTTTGCACCCTATGTTCAACGCTGGCTTGCCGATGCCGCTTTGGAATATGGCTATCAATACAAAGCCTAGATGACGGTCACATAGGTGACCACAAATCCTAGCCGCATGAAATTGCCAATCAAATCATTCACCCGACGATGTTAATAATCAGTATCGGGCAATTCTTCCATGCGTTTGTTGATAAAGGCACGCAAGGCGTCGTCAATGGCAGGATCAATTGCCGGGGCTTCATAGGCAGCCAGCATCTCGCCAGCGCGTTTACGGGCACGGGCGCTGCTTTCAATACTGCCTTCAGATGACCATTGCTCGAATGTCGTGTTATCAGCCATTTGTGACCGCCAAAACGCATCTTCGAAATTGGCCTGCGTATGGGCCGATCCCAGAAAATGCTGGCCGGGGCCGGTTTCGCGAAGCGCGTCCATTGCCTGCCCATTTTCCGACAAATCAATGCCATTGACCAGTTTCGGCATCATTGTCAATTGATCGGCATCAAGCAGGAATTTTGCATAATCCGCAACCAAACCGCCTTCCATCCAGCCAGCCGAATGCAGCACAAAATTAGTGCCACCCATGATTGTTGGCAAAAGCGTATGAGTCGATTCATAAGCGGCCTGCGCATCAGCCGTTTTGGAACCGGTCAAAGATCCGCCTGACCGAAACGGCACGCCTAAACGACGCGCCAGCTTGGCACAGCCATAAAGCACCTTTGCCGGTTCTGGCGTGCCAAAGGTCGGCGCGCCTGTCTGCATCGACATCGAGCTTGCAAAACTGCCGAAAATAACTGGTGCCCCCGGATTTACCGCCTGTGCAAAGGCCATGCCGCTCATCGCTTCGGCAAGCGTTTGCGCCAAAGTGCCGGCAACCGAAACTGGCGACATCGCACCGGCAAGGATAAAGGGTGAAATGATTGTCGCTTGATTATTGCGTGCATAAACTTTCAATGCCCCAAGCATGGTGTCATCCCATGTCATTGGCGAATTGGCATTGATCAGGCTTGTCAGCACGGTGTTATTGGCAACAAAATCATCGCCAAACAGGATTTTCGACATATCAATCGTATCTTGGGCGCGGCTTGGCGCGGTAACCGAACCCATATAAGGCTTGTCGGAAAAACGCTGATGCGCATAGATCATTTCGAGATGGCGTTTGGTCACTGGTAAATCGACCGGCTCGCAGATCGTGCCACCTGAATGATGCAGGCCCGGATGCATATAGGCCAGCTTTACCAGATTGCGGAAATCTTCCATCGTCGCATAGCGACGCTCGTTATCAAGATCACGCACAAAAGGCGGGCCATAGACCGGCGCAAAAACCGTATTCATTCCGCCAATTTCAACCGAGCGTTCGGGATTGCGGGCATGCTGGGTATAGCCTGATGGCGCGGTCGAACAAAGCTGGCGTGCAAGACCACGCGGGAAATGCACACGCTCGCCTTGAACATCACAACCAACATCACGCAAAATGGTCAAGGCTTCAGGGTCATCACGAAAATCAATGCCAATTTCCTCAAGGATGGTTTCGGCATTATCTTCAATAATTTCCGCCCCTTCATCGCTTAGAATATCAACAGGGGCTATCTTGCGAACGATATACGGCGCGGCGGCTTGCTGATTGCCTGATGATCGTGCGCTACGGCGCGCATCGCGCCCGCCGCCACGGCGATTCCGGCGATCTGGTGTATTTGTGTCAGTCATTTAACAAATCCTCATAAATAGCGACTAGGCGCGAAGGCGGGCATTGTCAGGATCAAATGGCGAATCCTCGAGAACGGTCACCGGCAAACGCTGATCCAGAACATCAATCATCAATTTGGTTCCAGGTGCCGCCAAATCTGGGCGAACCATTGCCAATGCCAGCGACTTGCCGAGCCGGAACCCGTAGCCACCGCTTGTGGCGCGGCCAATCACCGTTCCATCTTCGGTCATTATCGGATTGCCGCCAATTGCATCAGCGTCGGTTGTATCATGCACCTCAAGCGTTACCATGGCATTGGCAAAACCGCGTTCTTGCCATTCGGCCAATTGGCGCTGGCCTTTGAAATCGCCCTTATTTAGATGCACAAAACGATGCAAGCCACTTTCCAATGCCGCATATTCGATTGATAGCTCGGTGCCAACCAGACGATATGATTTTTCCAGCCGCATCGCATCCATGGCCCGAATGCCAAATGGCTTTTTTTAGACCAAATTCGGCACCCGCTGCCATCAACGCGTCAAAAATATGGTTCTGATATTCGATCGGGTGATGCAATTCCCAGCCAAGCTCGCCAACAAAATTTACCCGAATGGCCATTGCCGGGGCCAAATTCACATCAATCATCTGTCCCGAAAGCCATGGGAAGGCTGCATTCGACAGGTCGGCGCGAGTGATTTTGGCAAGAATATCGCGTGCCTTGGGGCCAGCCAAAACCAGCACACCGATTGAATTGGTCAGATTATCCAACCGCACCCGGCCATCATCTGGCATATGTTTTTTGATCCAATCATGGTCAAGGCGTTGCCCCGCCCCTGCCGAAACAAGATAAAAACTCGTTGCACTTTCCCGCTGGATCGTGAATTCGGAATGCACGCCGCCGCGTTCGGTCAGGGCATGGCACAATGCCACCCGCCCCACTTTCTTCGGCAATTTATTGGCAACGAGGTGATCCAGAAACGCCTCGGCACCAGGCCCAGATATTCGCGCTTTGGCAAAAGCCGACATATCAAGCAATCCAGCATTTTCGGTAACGTTACGAACTTCATTGCCAATATGTGTAAAGTAATTTGACCGGCGGAATGACCAGTGATCCTCTTGCGGCACGCCCTCAGGGGCAAACCAATTGGCTCGCTCCCAGCCAAATTTCTGTCCAAAAACCGCACCAAGCGCCTTTAACCGGTCATAACAAGGCGCGGTGCGAAGTGGCCGCCCTTCGGTGCGTTCTTCATCGGGGAAATGTGTGACAAAGACATTGGCATAGGCTTCTTCATTCTTGACCTTCAGATAGGATTTCGTCGCATAGCTGCCATAGCGCCGTGGATCAACCCCCAACATATCAATCGTTGGCTCGCCTTCAACAATCCATTCAGCAAGCTGCCATCCGGCACCGCCAGCAGCGGTAATGCCGAAACTATGGCCTTCATTCAGCCAGAAATTTGGCAGATCCCACGCAGGCCCGACAATCGGATTGCCATCAGGCGTATAGGCGATGGCACCATTATAAACGCGCTTTACCCCTGATTCGCCAAAGGCAGGAACACGGTTCATTGCCGATTCGATATGCGGCTCAAGCCGTTCTAAATCTTCTTGAAATAATTCATATTCGGAATCGTCACTCGGCCCGTCCAGATAACAGACCGGCGCGCCCTTTTCATAGGGGCCAAGGATCAAACCTCCGGCCTCTTCGCGCATATACCATTGCCCTTCGGAATCACGCAGAACGCCCATTTCTGGTTGGCCGTCACGATGGCGCGCCTGAATATCGGGATGTGCTTCGGTGACGATATATTGATGTTCAACCGGAATGACCGGAATATTCAGCCCAACCATCTCGCCAGTTTTCCGCGCAAAATTGCCTGTTGCGCTGACCACATGTTCACAGGTGATATCGCCCTTATCAGTAGCGACAATCCAAAGACCATCATCACTGCGGGTAATCGCCGTTACCGCCGTGTTGCGATAGATTTCTGCGCCACGATCACGCGCACCACGGGCCAGAGCCTGGGTTAAATCGGCTGGCTGGATATAACCATCCTGTGGGTGACGAATGGCCCCAACAAGCCCCTCGATATTCGCCATTGGCCAATAATCAAGAACCTGCTCAGGTGTCAGAAAATCAACCTGTACGCCGATGGTGCTGGCAACACCAGCATATTGCCGAAATTCATCCATCCGCTCTTGATTGCTGGCAAGCCGGATATTGGACACATTGCGGAACCCGACATCCATGCCGGTTTCTTTTTGTAATTCTTGATAAAATTTAACCGAATATTTGTGAATTTGTCCAACCGAATAGGACATGTTGAACAATGGCAACAGACCCGCCGCATGCCAAGTCGAACCAGAGGTTAGTTCCTTGCGCTCGACAAGAACCACATCGCTCCAGCCCTTTTTTGCCAGATGATACAAAGTGCTAACACCAACGACGCCACCGCCAATTACAACAACACGCGCATGCGACTTCATGCCAAGTCTCCCGCAAAAATGAAGCTAACCCGCGACATAACCAATCATGACCATGCCGCATAATGACCATGCCGCATAACGGGGCCATAGTACGAAGAAAATCTGGTAAAAAGCGTCTAGCAAACGACTGTATTTTGACAAAATCGGGCGGTGTATGCCGCAAACGGACAAAACCGCAATCCTACAGCCAGTCCAAAACCCGAATTATAATCGGTGATCTATGGATTCAGCCGCTGAATATCCCAGCCACCATCACCCTGTAGCAAGAACCGAAAACGATCATGCAGCCGGTGTTCGCCATCATGCCAAAACTCAATTTCCTGCGGCTTCAAACAGAATCCACCCCAATGGGGCGGGCGCTCAACGCCAGCGGGGAACTGCGTTTCAACGGCTTTAACTTCGGCTTCGAGCGCGGCACGGCTGGCAAGCGGGCGTGATTGTGCCGATGCCCAAGCACCGATCTGGCTTCCGCGTCCGCGGCTGTGGAAATATTCATCTGACTGCGCGGCTGTCGCCTTGGTGATATCGCCGACAACCCGCACCTGCCGACGCTGGCTTTTCCAATGCATGCAAAAGGCAGCTTTGCCAGTGGTCAGCAATTCATCCGACTTCCGGCTTTCATAATTGGTAAAAAACAAAAACCCGTCAGGCGACCAGCGCCGTAACAACACCATCCGCACCGACGGCATACCGCCAGCATCAACCGATGCCAATGCAATCGCGTCAGGGTCATTGATTTCGGTTTTCACCGCCTCATCAAACCAGTTTTGAAAAAGGGCAAAAGGATCGGTTCCGGCAGTGATTTCCATAGGAATTTGTCTCCATTGATATGGCCCAGCAATCGGGCATGCCCACACGGGCCCGATTTCAATGTAGGGACTTGTATGACTTGGCGCAACGCGGCCATGATACAAATTTTTCTCTGGCCCTGTTTTATCACCAATCTACCAGTTTCAACCGCGATCAGAAATATTCAAAAAATCATACGAGAACCATAGAATTGCCATATTCTCTGCAAATAATAAAAATGCTAGAATTGAATGATATACTAGCCGTTAATGATATAGTTTATTTGCTGTTCCCATTTTGCTGATTAGTTGGATCACGCCGCAAATGACAAATGGGACAAATCAAAACCCAGAGGTGTAACATGACCAAAATGACAATGAATACGCCGCTTTGCCGTCTTCTTGCCCCAGTCACGGCCGTAATCATGGCAGGGTCACTTATGACTGGCAGCGCCGTCGCAGAAACGCGTATTGAAACGGTTGTCGGCACAGTGGTAGACACCATCACCCTAACATCAACCTATATCCGCAAAACGCCAACAGATCAGCGCAATTGCCGCACCGAAGATGTGCCAATTTACGCCCAGAGCGAAGGCAAATCCGAACTTGGATCAATGATTATTGGCGGCCTTATCGGATCGGCTGTCGGCAATAAATTATCCGACAATAACGGCGCTGGCGCCGCCGGAACTGTTGCTGGTGCCATTCTTGGCCGCGAACATGCGAAAAATCAGAAAAACAGCCGTATTATTGGCTATAAACAGCAGGAATCCTGCACCGTAACAACCGTGATGCTGGAAGAAAATATCAGCGAAATTACCGGTTACCGAAACCATATCGAACTTGACGGCAAAATCATCAAGCTTGAAAGCAAAAGCCCCTTGGCGGTTGGTTCACGCGTTGAGGTGGTTCGCCAGATCAGCTATTCGCTTCGTTAAAATCAATAAGCGCCCCTTCCCAACCTAGACCATATTAGTGATGACCCGTGATTTTCACGGCATCACTTGTATGTTTGGCCCGTGTTGGAGTAAACTCCAGCCATCAGAGCGTTACAGCATCTTGTAAAACTATCTTTCGATGAAAAAGGGCAGTCATTCATGTCAAATACAGCATCATCATCTGGCGTCATGGCGGGCAAAAAAGGCCTTATCATGGGCGTTGCCAATGACCGGTCAATCGCTTGGGGCATCGCTGCCAAACTTGCTGAGCAGGGCGCCGAGCTTGCTTTTACCTTTCAAGGTGAGGCTTTGCAAAAGCGCGTTGAGCCGCTTGCAGCTTCGGTTGGCAGCCATCTGGTCATGCCATGCGATGTCACCGATGAGGCCAGCATGGATGCCACTTTTGATACGCTGAAAGAAAAATGGGGCAGCTTGGATTTTGTCCTTCACGCCATTGCCTATTCCGACAAAGAAGAATTGAAAGGCGGCTATGTCGATACAAGCCGCGATAATTTCGCGCGGACGATGGATATTTCGGTCTATTCCTTTACCGCCGTTGCGCGTCGCGCCGCCGCAATGATGAATGATGGCGGCTCGATGCTGACCTTGACCTATTATGGTGCCGAGCGCGTCATGCCGCATTATAATGTGATGGGGGTTGCGAAAGCCGCACTCGAAGCATCAATCCGTTATCTTGCTGTTGATCTTGGCGGGCGCAATATCCGCGTAAACGGCCTGTCAGCTGGCCCAATGAAAACCCTAGCCGCATCTGGCATTGGCGATTTCCGGTATATTCTGAAATGGAACCAATATAACTCGCCGCTCAAGCGTAATGTAACGCTTGCCGATGTTGGCGGGGCTGGCATGTATCTTTTGTCTGATCTGGCATCAGGCGTAACTGGCGAAACGCATCATGTCGATTGCGGCTATCATGTTGTTGGCATGAAAGCCGTTGACGCACCCGATATCTCAGTTGTCTAGCATGGCAGATAATAGTTTTGGCACCCTATTCAACGTAACGAGCTTTGGCGAAAGCCATGGGTCGGCGATTGGCTGCGTTGTTGATGGCGTTCCCCCAAATCTGCCGCTTAGCGAAGCTTTAATCCAGCCCTATCTTGATCGCCGCCGCCCGGGAACAAGCAAATTTGTCACCCAGCGGCAAGAAGATGATCAGGTGGAAATCCTGTCTGGAATTTTTGAAGGCAAAACCACCGGTACACCTATTGGCCTTTTGATCCGCAATAAGGATCAACGGTCAAAAGATTATGGCGAGATTGCCAATCAATTCCGCCCGGGCCATGCCGATTACACCTATCAGATGAAATATGGCCATCGTGATTATCGCGGTGGTGGCCGGTCATCGGCACGCGAAACCGCTGTTCGTGTTGCTGCTGGTGCGATTGCCGATATGTTTTTAAAAGCAAGTCTTGGCAAGGATTATCAGGTTCGCGGTGCGGTTGTACAAATCGGGCCACATGCCATTGACCGCACAAAAATGGATTGGGACGAGCGCCATAATAATCCGTTTTTCTGTCCAGATGCAGCCATGGCAAAAGAATGGGAAAGCTATCTTGACGGGGTTCGCAAAGCCGGATCATCGGCAGGGGCCATTCTTGAAATCATTGCCGATGGTATTCCGGTCGGCCTTGGCCAGCCGGTCTATGGCAAGCTTGACGGTGAATTGGCCGCAGCCATGATGAGTATCAACGCTGCCAAAGGCGTTGAAATTGGCGGCGGCTTTGCGCTTTCCGGCATTGATGGCAGCCTTGCCAGTGACGAAATGCGGGCTGGCAACAGCCTTGAGACGCCAACCTTCCTCAGTAATCAGGCCGGTGGTGTTCTTGGCGGTATTTCAACCGGCCAGCAAATTGTTGTTCGCGTTGCGATCAAGCCAACATCATCAATTTTGACCCCGCGCCAATCAATCGACCGTAACAATCAAAATGTCGATGTTGTCACCAAAGGACGGCATGACCCTTGTGTTGGTATTCGCGGTGTACCAGTCGCCGAAGCGATGATGTCATTGGTGCTGGCCGATCTATTGATGCGGCACAAGGCCCAATGCGGTTTTGATCTATCATAAAAACATCGCCTAGCGCGCCTTGTCAGGCTTTTTACCAGCAAGCAGAAATTCGCGGTTTCCGTCTGGCCCATCAATAGGCGATGCGGCGGTACCAAGATGCTGCCAGCCCATTTCAGTGATCAGCCAGCTTTCCAATCACCATTTCATGCAGATGATGATCACGGACAATGCCGCCTTTGCCGACAAGCCCTTTACCAACTTCGAATTGCGGTTTGATCAAGGCCAAAAGATCGGCACCGGGGGCGGCGATTTCCAACGCTGTCACAAGCACCTTTTTCAACGAAATAAAAGACGCATCGCAAACCACAAGCTGCGGCGCCTCGGCAAGCATATCCAGCTTTAAATAACGCGCATTTGTGCCATCCATCACGGTTACCCGCGGATCAGACGCCAGATGGTCTGCCAATTGCCCATTGCCAACATCGATGGCAACAACATGCGCGGCATCATGTGCCAACAACACTTCGGTAAAACCACCCGTGCTGGCACCGATATCAATCGCATAACGGCCCGCCACGTCAATCATCGGAAATTCGGCCAAACCACCAGCCAATTTCATACCAGCGCGGCTAACCCACGGATTGCCCGACGAGGTCACCGTAATGTCACAATCAATTGCCAGTGTTTTCGAGGCTTTATGCACGATCTCACCAGCCACCAGAACCGCACCTTCGGCAATCAGATCGCGCGCCCGATCACGCGAACGGGCAAGCCCACGCGCCAATAACAATGCATCGGCACGCAGTTTTTGATCAGCTGCGCCAGTGGTCGGGCCGTTATCCTGCTTTGATTTCCGTGATTTGGCCAAACCCGCAAACCCCTCATGATTGATACGACCTATAACCGTGTAACCCGGCAGATCTATGACCTGCCGCCCGAGGTTTCCTTGGCTTTTGGTGCGGCAGATTTTGCTGATGATTTAGGGATCACTTTGCGTGCCGCCGCGTAAATCCCGTCACAATCCAGACCGGCAAAAGCCAATTGGCCTTGCTGGCTGTCATGGTCAATAAAGACATCCGGCAAGCAAAGCGCACGGGCTTTCAACCCACCATCAAGATGGCCAGCATTGCCAAGATAAGTCATCACATGGGCTGCAAATCCACCCGGGCTGCCTTCTTCGACAATCAATAATGCCTTGTGATTTGTCGCCAGCTGATCGATCAAAGCCAAATCAAGCGGCTTGGCAAATCGGGCATCAGCAATGGTAGCAGAAATACCATCACCATCAAGCCGGTCAGCTGCTTCGATTGCCGCCCCAAGGCGGGTTCCCAATGATAAAATCGCAATATCATTGCCTTCACGCAGAAGTCTGCCCTTGCCGATAGCAAGCACCTCTCCTGCATCAGGGATCGCACAGCCAACCCCCTCGCCACGCGGATAGCGAAGCGCACTAGGCCCGTCATCATAAGCGGCAGCGGTTGCAACCATATGGACGAGCTCAGCCTCATCTGACGGACACATAATGACCATGTTTGGCAAGCAGGACAGATAGGCAAGATCATAAACACCAGCATGCGTTGCCCCATCAGCGCCAACCAGCCCCGCGCGATCAATGGCAAACCGCACTGGCAAATTTTGCACGGCGACATCATGCACAAGCTGATCATAACCACGCTGAAGAAAGGTCGAATAAAGCGCACAGAACGGCTTCATTCCTTCACAGGCAAGGCCCGCTGCAAAGGTCACCGCATGCTGTTCGGCAATGCCAACATCGAAAACGCGACTTGGAAAGCGGGCTTTGATCTTATCAAGACCGGTACCAGATGGCATTGCCGCCGTAATCGCCACAATCTTTGGGTCAATTTCGGCAGCGGCAATCAAACTATTGGCAAAAACCGACGTATAGCTTGGCAGATTACCGCCAGATTTTTGCTGCGTGCCGGTAATAATGTCGAATTTGGGCACAGCATGATATTTTTCTGCCGATGGCCCAGCAAAAGGATGCCCATGACCTTTTTCGGTGACAACATGAACCAATACCGGCCCATGCGAGCGCGAATCACGAAGATTTTTCAGAACCGGCAGCAAATGCCCCATATCATGCCCGTCAATTGGCCCGATATGGGTAAAACCAAGCTGGCTGAATACCGAATTTGCGCCCATCAGGTCACGCGCCGCATCTTTGGCACGCCGCGCCGTCCGTTCAATTTCCGCCGGGAAATGGCTGGCAACTTCGCGCATAAGATCGCGGATCGAATGATAGGGCTGCGAGGTGATTAGCCGTGACAGATAACTGCTCATGGCGCCAACCGGCTGTGAAATCGACATATCATTATCGTTCAAAATCACAATCAACCGATGATTGCTTATTCCGGCATTATTCATCGCTTCATAGGCCATGCCAGCGCTCATCGCGCCGTCACCAATCACCGCAATAACATTGCGCGGAATGCCCTGCATTTCGCTGGCAACAGCCATGCCAAGACCGGCTGAAATCGATGTTGAAGAATGACCCGCGCCGAATGGATCAAAGGCCGATTCGCTTCGTTTGGTAAAGCCGGATAGCCCGCCCTTTTGCCGCAGGCTTTCAATCCGGTCACGGCGACCGGTTAGAATCTTATGTGGATAGGCTTGATGCCCAACATCCCAAATCAGCCGGTCTTCAGGCGTGGAAAACACATAATGCAGGGCAACGGTCAGCTCGACAACGCCAAGTCCCGCCCCAAGATGACCACCCGTTTTGGAAACAGCAGAAATGGTCGCTGTGCGCAACTCATTGGCAAGCTGCGGCAAATCAGCTTCGGAAAGCCGCCGGACATCGTCAATCTCATTTATGTGATCAAGCAACGGTGTGCGCATCAACCTTATCGTCCCATACTCTTAACACCGGCAAACCGGTTACTGGATTCTGGCAGCCAAAGCGGCCAATCATTGACCCTGTCTGGCCAGTCTTCGCCGTAGCTTTAAAAAACCGAAGATCGTAAATCTATCATGTTTTGCGCGTAATGGCGAATATCGCCAAATCTTGCATATATTCACCAGCCCCCTGCCAAGGGGCAAGCGCATTATTCGCCTCATCAATTAACCGTTCGGCTTCGGCCGCAGCCGCGGCGCCCCCCATCAGAGCCACGAAACCAGCCTTGCCGCGCGCCGCATCCTGTCCGGCAGGCTTTCCAAGAAGTGCCGGATCACCATCATAATCAAGCAAATCATCTGCAATCTGGAATGCCAGTCCAAGATGTTTGGCATAGGCTGCCTGCGCTGCCAATAGCTGGTCGTCAGCGCCGCCAACAATACCGCCGGAAATTACTGCACATGAGATCAGTGCGCCCGTTTTCATCATTTGCATTTCGCTGGTTTCGGCAAGATTAAAAGGGCGGGTCTCGGCTTCAAGATCAAGCATCTGCCCACCAGCCATGCCAGCAAGTCCAGACGCGCCTGCCAGCTGCGCAACAAGGCGAATGCGAATGGACGCATCTTCATGCGTGGCATCGCCGGCCAAAATATCAAACGCCATTGTTTGCAAGGCATCGCCTGCCAGAATCGCGGTTGCATCGTCAAAAACCTTATGACAGCTGAGTTTTCCACGGCGCATATCGGCATCATCCATAGCGGGCAGATCATCATGAACCAATGAATAGGCATGAAGACATTCAATTGCCGCAGCGGTGCGAAGCGCACCCATGGCGGCGGTTGCATCATCGCCATCACCACGCGCCATCCGCGAAGCGCCAAGAACCAATGCCGCACGCATGCGTTTACCACCATTGAGAACAGCATATTGCATGGCCTCAAAAAGGCGGCTTGCCGGCCCTTTTGTTTCTGCAATTAATTGCTGCAAAACAGCATCGCAGGCCGCAGCATCACGCTGCAATTGTTCTTGGAATCCGGCCATGTCTGGAGCTAGGCCTCACCCATGTCAAAATCACTGGCTTGGTCGGGCGCACCAGCTGAGGACGGCACTTTGATTTTTTCCACTTTCATGCGGGCTTCTTCAAGACGCGCCTGACAATGCGACTTTAATTCAGTACCCCGCTCAAAAGCTGCAATCGCATCATCAAGTGACACTTCGCCACGCTCAAGCGATGCGACAATACCTTCAAGCTCTTGAAGCGCATCTTCGAAACTCAGCTTTTCCAGCGATGCGGATTTAGCGGTATTATCAGTCATGTGTCTCATCCCATTATATGTAATGGAATTAGATTATTCTCCAGCAAGCGTTGTGGCAATTGATTTCACCATTTCGGCAATCCGCTTACGCACCGCCGGTTTTTCAATGGTGTAATATGTTCGCACTAATTCCAGCGTTTCGCGCCGCGCCATTGGGTCTTTTATCTGTTCGCCATTTAACGCACCCGCACTATCACCGCGGCTAATCCAGCGTGGTGAGCTGCGCATTGTGCCTTCCGACATATCATCGAAAAAATAGCTGATCGGCACATCAAGAATTTGACTGATATCCCACAGCCGTGATGCGCTTATCCGGTTTGCACCGCGCTCATATTTCTGCACTTGCTGAAACGTAACATTAAGCTCGGCGCCAAGCTGTTCTTGACTCATACCGAGAAGCGTGCGGCGCAAGCGCACACGCTTGCCAACATGCATATCAATTGCATTATTATTGGTAATGCGGAAGTTTCGTTCGACGATATCATCCTTTGAGATAGCCATAGAAAGTCACCTCTATTCCAAAAAAGGCAAAAACCACCAACACAAACCAGCCATTTTGATTAAGCCAGATTGCCCCCAGCGGTATCATATGCCGCTTTAATGAAATTGTGACAGTATCGACAAAAGGAATTTGGTTAGATTTCGTCAAGCGCCGCCATAAGCGCATGCGCAATGCCGCTTTCAAAGGTCGAATGACCCGCAGCATCAATGATTTCCAATTTGGCTTTGCGGCCCCATTTTGCCGCTAGACGGCTTGCCGTAATAGGGGGGCAAATGACATCATGGCGCCCTTGAACAATGGTTGCTGGCAAATGCGCAATCCGTCCAATATTATCCATAATATGGTTGTTGGGCATAAAGCAGTCATTGACAAAATAATGTGCCTCGATCCGCGCCATCGTCAATGCACCCGTTCCGCCCATATGACGGTTTCCGGCACGCAAAGTTGAACAGGAGGTTTCATAAGAGGCCCAAAATTCAGCTGCCTTTTGGTGAATAGCCGGATCAGGATCAATCAAGCGTTTGAAATAATTTGTCAGCAAATCACCACGTTCAGCCGCATTAAGATGACCCGTAAACCGGTCATGGGCTTCGGGGAAAAAACGCCCCATATCATTCAAGAACCAATCAACTTCGGCGCGCGTACCAAGAAAGATACCACGCAGAATAAGCCCCGTGACATGCTCAGGATAGGCAATCGCATAAGCAAGCGCCAGGGTGCTTCCCCATGAGCCGCCAAATAAAACGAATTTGTCGATATTTAGCGATTTGCGAAGCGCCTCGATATCACCAATCAGCGCATCGGTTTGATTATCGTCAAGACTGGCATGTGGACGCGATTGCCCACAGCCCCTTTGATCAAACAGCACCACATGAAACCGCTTTGGATCAAACAGACGCCGATGCGCTGGTGCGATTCCTGCGCCTGGGCCACCATGCAAGAACAACAAAGGCTGGCCATCTAGATTGCCGCATTGCTCATAATAGATTTCATGCTGGTCACACTGCAAAAAGCCGCTTCGGAACGGCATTGCCGGGGGAAATAATTCACGTTCCTGAATAAACGCATTTACCATGACAGGACCTCATTCAAAGCAACCATAACCCGACGCGGCAAAACGGGCAGCCAAGCTGCCCGTATGCAAAATTGACCGATCGGCAAAACCCGATTGGCATAAGCGACTTCATGCCGGTTCGAGATGCTAGGCAGCGTCCATAAGATCCTCAAGACGAAGCGCCGCCGCATCCTGATCAATCTTTTCAATAGCCGCAAATTCGCGCGCCAAGCGCTCAAGCGCGGCCTGATACATCTGCCGCTCGGAATAGGATTGCTCTGATTGGTTGGTGCGGCGGTGAAGATCGCGTACAACCTCGGCAATTGATACCGGATCGCCTGATTTGATTTTTGTTTCATATTCTTGCGCACGGCGCGACCACATGGTGCGACGCACTTTGGCTTTGCCCTGCAATGTGGTGATGGCCTGTTCCATTTGCTTTTTCGAACTCAAAGTCCGCAAACCAAGGCTACGCGCTTTTTCCATTGGCACCCGCAAAGTCATGCGATCATGCTCAAAGCGCACAACCAGCATTTCCAGCTTCATACCGGCAACTTCACGTTCTTCAGTACCCAAAATCCGGCCAACACCATGTGTTGGGTAAACAACAAAATCGCCCTCTTCGAACGAACTCTCACTTTTTCGTGCCATATTTTCCCTCAGCGCCGCAGCCAACAAAACATGCTTGCTTGCCACCAGCCTTTAAAAAACGATCCATGACAAAGATGATGCGTTGGCCAAAGCCTGTATCAATAAACAACAGCATCGCAACGCAGGCCGAAACGGCGCTGCGAAACAATCTTCATCTCTGATTTCTGAAAAGACTATAGCCTATTTTTGCGGCAAAATCAATCATCTGGCCATAACCATGATCGGGCCGTGGCTTGCCGTCAAAATTTAGGCGCCCTTGCCTGGTGCCTTGCTGAAATATTTGTCGAATTTGCCAGTCTCATCCTGCATTTTTTCAGCTTCGGGCATGGCATCGATCTTTTGCCCGATATTCGGCCAGATTTCCGACATTTCGCGATTTAGCTCAAGCCATTTTTCGGCTTCAGGCTCTGAGTCAGGCAAAATTGCTTCAGGCGGGCATTCTGGCTCGCACACGCCGCAATCAATGCACTCATCGGGATGGATAACCAGCATATTCTCGCCCTCATAGAAACAATCGACGGGGCATACCTCAACACAATCAGTATATTTGCAGTTGATACAGTTATCATTGACGATATAGGTCATTCGCGGCCTAGCTCCTCTAAAATAATTTTGTGAAAAAGCCAAAACGAAGCCTGTTCATTCCCGCTTTTTTATCTGTCTATCGTAGATGCAGCTAATCGGCAAGACCAAGACGGTTTTGCGCGCGTTTTGCCGCCATTCCCGATTGCACATCGTCAATATACAACAATCCGGCAAGCCGCCGCATCAATTGCGATTCATGCGAATCAAGCTGTTTGTCGGCAAGCACCACCATCCAAATCATTTCCAGAATGATAACCCGGTCATCCATTTCGGTTTCGGTGCGGATCTGGCGAACAAGGCTGTGAATTTCAATGCGCGAATCATGCGCCGAAATCGCCTCATCAAGGAGGCTCTTTGCCTTGTCATCTTCCAGCTCAAGCTGTTCGGTCAATAAATGCAGAATGCCAGATCGTTCGGCATCATCAAGGTCGCCATCTGCCATAGCCGCCTCGACAAGAAGTGCGGTAATGGTGGTTACAAAGGCCTCGTCCTCACATGGCACAGACGTACCGCCATCCGAAAACCCCTTAACCCATTCAGAAAACTGATTTAACATTTAATCCTCGTCACTTTCTAATCCTGTTTTCAGCCGATCAGTTTCCCGACGCTGACGTTTTGTTGGTCGTCCACTGCCTTTGCCACGCGCCTCGAATTCAGGCGGTTTGGTTTTTGTCGCCTTGCCTGACGTTATCTCAACCGGTGCCAGATCTTCAAACAGCAACGCCGCTTCGGGCGCTGGCCCGCGGCGGGTGCCGATTGCCACAACCTTAATCACCCGCACCCTGTCGCCCTGAACAAAGGTCAAGACCTGCCCGCATAAGGCTTGGCGGTGCGGTTTCGTCATCACCTGACCATCCAGCCTGAAACGTCCAGCCGAAATCGCCTTGCTGGCCGCGCTTCGGGTTTTAAAAAAACGCGCATACCACAGCCATTTATCCAGTCGTATGACTGTTTCTGGCGCGCCAGCATTCATTGGCCTAGGCTTTTGTTTTCAAAGCAGCCAAAACAGCAAAAGGTGAATTGGGGTCGGGCTGTTTTTCGGCTTGGCGGCGCTGGCCGGATTGCGGCTTGCCACCTGCCGGTTTTTGCTTGCGGTTTTGCGCATTGCGATCATCTTTTGGCTTTGCCCCGCGGCGCTGGTTTGGCGCTGGCGCTTTATCGGTACGCGGTGGCCGTGCTTTACGCTTGCGCTCAAAAATCTGCAATGCCGGTTTTTCCGGATCTTCAGCCGCTTCTTCACCAACGATGACACAGCCAAGATCAAGCAGCATCTGCGCCATTTGTTCGCGCGTTGCCCCTGCCAGAGACAGCATGTCTTCAGCGATTTTAAACTGGCCTTGACGCGCCGCAACACGAACCAACATCGCGACACGTTCAACCATATCAACCCGCATAACGCGCTGACCAAGCCGCCGGTAACCAACCGCCAACCAATAGGCATCAGGAACATCGGCAACCGCATCAATGGCAACACGCCCAGCTGGTGGCGGCGTACCCTCATAAAAGGCACCATTAGCGAGGGTGAAAAGCAGGCTTCGCAATTCAATCTGCGCCGGTTTCAACAATTCGGGCATATAAACGGTTTCAACCCCGAACCGAAGCCCTAAACGCGCCAGCCGTGGCTTGTCACTTTCTTGCATGGCGCGAATCAAATGACCGATTTCGGCAGTCGGCACCGACCCAAGGCGTTCATATAGAATAAAGGCAATACCCTTGGCAGCGCCGCTAAGGCTCGTAGGCACCGTATCTTGTGGCGCATCGGCAGCAGGCGCATCAGCAGCGGGCCTATCATCTGCTGCGGTTGCGGTAGTGGCAGCCATTGCGGCTGATTTTGGCTCTGTTTGTGATTTATTATCCCCAACGGGCGCGGCATCGGGTGTTTCCAGAATAATCAATCGGCCTAAAACATTTTCGACATGCGCGGCGGTAAAGCTCACCAAACGTTGGGCCATTCGTTGGGTTTGATCAATTGATAACAGATCACTGGCCACAAGTTCGGGCCGCGGCACATAAAGACCGTCACCTTTGACAAGCCGTGCAACCTCGGCTTCACGCCATTTAACAATACCATCAGGGCCAAGCCGGAACGCCGGATCAGCCGAAGCCACAAAAGCGCGAACCCGACGTTCAATTTCGTCAGGAAGACCGCGCCGTGCAGCCGCTAGAATGGGAGCTTTATCTTCGCCATCAGCAAGTGTCGGATGAAAGGTAAAACCGTCAAGCCGCCCGACCTCCTCACCTTCAACAAGAACCGTGCCATCATCTTTTACAGAGGCAATCAAATTTTTCGTTTCCTTCAATCTTCTACTCAAATGCGCGGCACGTTTATCCACAAATCGCTCAGACAGCCTGCTATGCAGACAATCTGAAAGCCGATCTTCAATGGACCTTGCACGATCCTGCCACTCGTTGGGGTTGTCTGTCCAGTCAGAACGGTGTGTGATGTAAGTCCAAGTCCGAATATAGGCAAGTCGTGTCATTAATGTATCAATATCGCCATCAATTCGGTCAAGCTGCGCCATCGCTTTCGCAACCATATCATTACCAAGCACGCCTTTTGCCACAAGCGTCAAAAAAATGCTGGCAAGCATGTCATAATGGTTTTCATGAAGGCTTTGCCGGAAATCAGGGATTGAGGCGACAGCCCACAGCAGGCGTACATCACGCGCACCAGACACCGCACCACGAATTTCAGCACGGCTGGCAAGCGCTGTTAGCGCCTGATGGTCAAGCGCATCACCTTTGCGAAAAAGGAACGGCAATGGTGGCGGCGTCTCAAGCGAGCCAAGCAATTGATCAATTGATGAAAAGGCAAGATCACGGCTTCGCCAGTAAAAGGCCCGAAGCGGGGCAAAACGATGCTGTTCAATCGCATCAATCATCTCAGGTTCGAGCGCATGACATCCGTCAGTAACGCCAAAACTGCCATCATTCATGTGGCGACCAGCCCGCCCCGCGATTTGCGCCATTTCCGATGGTAAAAGCTTGCGCATTTGCCGCCCGTCAAATTTCATATCGGCCGACAAGGCCACATGCCCAAGATCAAGATTCAGCCCCATTCCAATCGCATCTGTGGCAATCAGAAAATCAACATCACCATTTTGATATAATTCGACCTGTGCATTGCGTGTGCGCGGGCTTAGCCGCCCCATCACCACCGCCGCCCCGCCGCGCTGACGTTTCACAAATTCGGCAATCTGGTAAACATCGGCCGCGCTAAAGGCAACAATCGCGCTTCGGCGCGGAAGACGGGTTAGTTTTTTCGGGCCAGCATAGGCAAGCCTCGACATGCGATCACGAAATTCAAATTTGGCGTCAGGCAACAAAGCCTTAAGCAAGGGCGCAGCCGTTTCCGCCCCCATGAACATTGTTTCAAATGCCCCTCTTGCATGCAGAATCCGGTCGGTAAAAACATGGCCACGTTCACGGTCACCGGCAAGCTGCACCTCGTCAACGGCGACAAAATCAAACCGACGATTGGCAAGTTCTGCATCGGCATTAGCATCAATCGGCATCGATTCAACCGTACAGCAAAGATAGCGCGCACCAGCTGGCAAGATACGTTCCTCACCCGTCAGCAGCCCAACCTTGCCAACGCCAAGCTTGCGAACAAGCCGGTCATAATTTTCCCGCGCCAAAAGCCGCAACGGAAACCCGATCATGCCGCTGGCATAGCCGGTCATGCGTTCAAGCGCCAAATGGGTTTTACCGGTGTTGGTCGGGCCAAGAACCAGTGTCAGGCTTTGCGAAGAATGAATCGACATATGAAACTGGTTTTTCTGTATCGCCGGAGAAAATTAGTGCTTGCCACTATAGGCAGCCCCAGCAGCGGAAATCCAGCCAAATAGCCCACCTTTTTTGTGATAAGCCGAAACCGGCAAGAAAAACCCCGCCAGAGATGATCATGGCGAGGATTTTAAAACGCAACAGGCAAGGGCGTAATGGCCCTTGCCTGTTTTATTTGATGCTGACCTGTATCAATCAGGCCAAGCTGGCCTATGCGGCAAGCTGGCGAAGCACATATTGAAGAATGCCACCATTCTTGAAATAGGTTGCCTCACCATCCGTGTCGATCCGCGCCAACAATTCAATTGTCTCGCTTCGCCCATCGGCAAAGGCAAAGACCGCCTTGACAGCCATGCCGGGTGTCACCCCATTGGCAAGACCGGTCAGACTGATCTCTTCATCGCCAGTCAAGCCCAAGGTTTCACGGCTAACACCGGCTGGGAATTGCAGTGGCAAAACACCCATACCAATCAGATTAGACCGGTGAATCCGCTCAAAGCTCTCGACGATTACTGCCTTGATACCAAGCAAACAGGTGCCTTTTGCAGCCCAGTCACGACTTGAACCAGTGCCATATTCCTTGCCACCAACAATGATTAGCGGTGTGCCTTCATCAGCATAGCGCGACGCAACATCATAAAGCGGTGCAACCTCGCCCGATGGCACATGACGGGCAAATCCGCCTGTCGTACCAGCGGCCGCCATGTTTTTCAGCCGAATATTGGCAAAGGTACCGCGCATCATCACCTGATGATTGCCACGACGTGCGCCAAAAGAGTTGAAATCAACCGGACGAACCTGATGGTCGGTCAAGAAATCAGCAGCTGGTGTATCGCGGGCAATGCCGCCAGCTGGCGAAATATGATCCGTCGTGATCGAATCACCAAGAAGCGCCAGAATGCGGGCGCCGGTGATATCGCTTGCAGTTTTTGGAATTTCGCGAGTCATCCCCTCGAAATAAGGCGGGTTCTGAACATAGGTCGACCCGTCATTCCAATCATAGGTAAGGCCGCCAGATGTGTTGATCGCCTGCCATTCCTTAGTGCCTTCAAACACATTGGCATAACGTGACCTGAACATTTCAGCTGAAATGACCTGATCGACGACTTTGCGGATATCCTCATTGCTTGGCCACAGATCTTTCAGATAGACGTCATTGCCGTCCCGATCAGTACCAAGTGGCTCGTCACTCAAGACTTTAGTAACCGACCCGGCCAGCGCATAGGCCACAACTAGGGGCGGTGACGCCAGATAATTGGCCGCAGCATGCGGGCTGACCCGGCCTTCAAAATTACGGTTGCCCGACAGAACCGCACTGACAACAAGCTCATTTTGGTCAATGGCATTGACAATCGCTTCGTCAAGCGGGCCCGAGTTACCGATACAAGTTGTGCATCCATATCCAACCGTATTAAAGCCAAGCGCGTCAAGATGTTCGGTCAGACCAGCCGCATCAAGATAGGCCGACACAACCTGACTTCCCGGTGCAAGCGATGTTTTAACCCACGGCTTGACGGTTAGACCCTTTTCATGCGCAGCCTTGGCAACAAGACCAGCCGCCACCAGAACCGATGGATTTGATGTATTGGTGCATGATGTAATTGCGGCAATCATCACATCGCCATCAGCGATTTCATAATTGGCATCTGCAACCGCAACTGATTTCGGCGCTGACCGGCCAGTGCTGTCGGCCAATGTGCTGGCAAATGAGGCGGCAACATCAGGCAAAGCCACACGGTCTTGTGGGCGCTTTGGCCCAGCAAGTGATGGCACAACAGTGCCAAGATCAAGTGACAATGTATCGGTAAATTGCGGATCAGCTGCGTTTGATTCGCGCCACATGCCTTGTGCTTTCGCATAGGCTTCAACAAGCGCAACACGATCATCATCACGGCCTGTCAAGCGTAGATAATTGATCGCCTCTTCATCAATCGGGAAAAAGCCACAAGTCGCGCCATATTCAGGTGCCATATTGGCGATTGTGGCGCGATCAGCCAAAGATAGTTGGTCAAGACCCGGACCAAAAAACTCAACAAATTTGCCAACAACACCGCGTTTGCGAAGTGATTCGACAATCATCAAAACCAGATCGGTGGCCGTTGCCCCTTCAGGCAGTTTGCCGTCAAGACGGAAGCCAATGACATCTGGCACCAGCATCGAGATTGGCTGGCCAAGCATCGCTGCTTCGGCTTCAATACCGCCAACACCCCACCCAAGAACGGCAAGGCCATTAACCATTGTTGTGTGACTGTCAGTGCCAACAACCGAATCAGGATAGGCATAGGTTTTACCATCTTCGTCGCGAGTCCAAACAGTTTGCGACAAAAATTCAAGATTAACCTGATGGCAAATGCCGGTTCCAGGTGGCACAACGCGAAAATTATCAAACGCGCCTGCCCCCCAACGCAAAAACTCATAACGTTCTTTATTGCGCGAAAATTCCAGCGCAACATTTTTTGCCGCAGCGTCTTTGCCGCCGGCATGGTCAACCATGACCGAATGGTCAATCACCAGATCAACCGGTGATAATGGATTGATCTTTTCAGGGTTACCGCCAATTGTCTGCATTGCATCACGCATCGCCGCCAAATCAACAACAGCAGGAACGCCGGTGAAATCTTGCAGAAGAATACGCGATGGACGAAAAGCAATCTCGCCCTTCTGGCCGTTATCAGCCCAATTTGCCAATGCTTCAATATCGGCCTTGGTGACCGAACCACCATCTTCATTGCGCAACAGGTTTTCCAGCAGAACTTTCAACGAATAAGGCAGCTTTCCCAGCGCCGGATACGTCTTTGCCAGCTCGGCAAGCGAATAATAATGATATGTTTTTCCAGCTGCATCCAGGCTGGCACGGCATGCATCGCGCAATGTCTCTGACATGGCGTTCTCCTTTTCAAGGTCGAACCCTACAATAAAATGAAACGGCCAACTCGAGGGGTGCCTCAAAGTGGTCAATGATTGTTATAGCCAAAATAACGACAGATTTCCAGAGGGTATTTGCGGCTTTTGACAAGGCAAAAATGACATTGCGACACCAAAGACCCTAGACCCAAAGGGGCAAGCGCGGCTAGATAATGATTATGACAGAAAATGACCATCAAAAAACGGCACATAAAACGGTGCCAAGCGCGGCAGATAATAGCCTGCATATTAACCAGCTAAGCGTGCTTCGCGGTATGGTTTTGGTCATCAGCAATTTATCACACCGGCAAAGCGCTGGCGATATTTGCTGTTTAACCGGCCCGAACGGTGCTGGAAAATCAACCTTGCTTCGCACGATCGCTGGCCGTCTTCCTGCTGCGGCTGGCGATATTACCTGTGCGGTGCCAATCACTTATGTCGGTCATACCGATGGTTTGTCAGGCGCCATTAGCGGGCGTGAAAATCTGGCTGGCTGGGCTAAAATAAACGGCTTTCCGGCAACCGAAAATGCCATTGATGCGGCGCTATCCAGTTTTGCCACCAACCGATTTGCCGATCTGCCAGCAAGGGTTTTGTCGCGCGGCCAGCGCCGCCGGTTAGCCCTTGCGCGATTGGCGCTAACCCCGGCCAGCAGCCTTTGGCTTTTGGACGAACCCAATGCCGGTCTTGATCAGGAATCAAGCCGTATTCTTGACGAATTTGTGCAAAAACATGCAACAGCTGGCGGCATGGTGCTGGCCGCGACGCATCTTGATTTTGCCGCAGCGGCACAGCCGCGATCATTGCATTTGCCAGGGCTAGTGACATGAAACCGTTTTTTGCACAAATCGAACGCGACCTTTTGATCGCGTGGCAGAACCGGCAAGATCTTGGGGTGATGCTGGTGTTTTTTGTTATCATCATTGCGCTTTTCCCCTTGGCAATCGGCGCCAATGCCACGGTTCTTGATCCGCTTGGCGTGCCGGTAATTTGGATTGCCGCCCTGCTTGCCATTCTTGCCGGATTTGACCGGCTATTTGCCCAAGATGTTCGTGATGGCTGGCTTGATCAAATCGCCCTTAGCAAGTTGGATCTAGGCTGGTACGCGCTTGCCAAGGCCATTTCGCATTGGCTAACCGCCGGATTACCGCTTTTGATCATGACCCCGCTAATGGCGATGATGCTGAATATTCCGCCGCAGCAATGGCCACCCCTTTTGATCGCCTTATTGATCGGCAGCATGGGATTGACCCTTCTTGGCGTGATTGGCGCAGCCCTTGCCGAAGGGGCGCGACGTGGCACTGCATTGATGGCGCTATTAATTCTGCCGCTAGCCGTGCCATTACTGATTTTCGGCACACTTGCCTCGCAAAATGAGCGTGCCATCATCAGCCCGCATCTGATGCTTTTGGGCGCTGTTTTTGTGCTGCTTTTGGCCTTGGCGCCGCTAGTTGCGGCTAGCGCCTTGGAAATTGGCGAAACAGAAACCGGTCTTTGAAACATAATGAGCGCAATAATTCAGCAATCGGGCATCTTTTCACCAACGGAAAAACAGGATATATCTCGCCATTATGTTTGATTATTTTGCCAATCCGTCGCGGTTTATGCGCATCGCCAACCGGTTGCTTCTGCCGCTTGTGGCCCTTAGCGTTATCACCGGTACAATCGGGTTATATCTTGGCCTATTTGTTGCGCCTGCCGATTATCAACAAGGCGATACAGTTCGTATCATCTATATTCATGTTCCATCGGCATGGTTGGCCTTATTCGGGTATGTTGGGCTTGGGCTATGCGGCCTTTTTTATGTTGTATGGCGGCACCCGCTTGCCGATATTGCCGCGCGGGCGATTGCGCCCGTTGGAGCGGTTTTTGCCTTTTTGACGCTGGTTACAGGCGCGTTGTGGGGAAAGCCAATGTGGGGCGCATGGTGGGTTTGGGATGCCCGTTTGACCTCGATGCTGATCCTGTTCTTTTTCTATCTTGGCTTTATCGCCTTGGCCAACGGATTTGACCGCGCCGAACGCGGCAGCCGCCCAGCAGCCTTATTGGCGCTTGTTGGCATGATCAATGTTCCGATTGTGAAATTCTCGGTTGATTGGTGGAATACGCTTCACCAACCGGCAAGCCTGCTTCGTAGTGGTGGGCCGGCGATTGATTCATCAATGCTGACACCGCTGGTTCTCATGCTTATTGCCGCACATGCTTATTTTGCCATTCTGGTAATTTTGCGGATGCGCGCGCTTTTAACCGAACGCCGCCTTGCCGCGCTGATGTTGCGCCCCGGGGGTGACTAATGGCTGAATTTTTTAATATGGGCGGATTTGGAACCTATATCTGGACAAGTTACGGCTTTGCCGTCATTTGCCTTGGCTGGCTGAATTATGCCAGCTGGCGCAAGGCCAAAAACACCGCAAAACAGTTGGCCATATTACAAGCTGCCACACCCTCAAGCCCGAAAAGCGCGGGCTAGAAAAACCGGCCAGCAAAAAACCGATTAGAAAAATACCTAGCGCCGTCGCCCGCCGCGACGCCTGCCACCAGCCAGCGCCGGTGCATCTTCATCGGTTAAAATCCGCACCGGCAAATCAACTGCCGCTGCCAGATTGGCATAGGGATCACTTTTATGCGGAATCGCCATTGCCTTGACGAAATGGTCTTGAAATGACGCTTCGACCGCTGTTTCAATTTTTTCAATCTGTCTAACAACCGCTTCGATGTCGCGGCGTGCTGCTTGATTCAACAAGGCCATCCGCGCGCCGGCACCAGCTGAATTGCCTGCGGCCCTTACATTGGCAAGCAAACAATCAGGAATCATGCCCAAAACCATCGCATATTTTGGATCAATATGCGTGCCAAACGCCCCTGCCAGAACAACACGGTCAACCTTGCGGATATTGATTTTATCCATCAATAGGCGGAACCCTGCATAAAGCGCAGCCTTGGCAAGCTGGATTGCGCGAACGTCATTCTGCGTCACACTAACCGTATCGGTGATGCGATAGGAAAAGGTGCGGTCATCGGCTTCGATCCGGCTATTTTGCGCGGCCTTGCTGCCATCAATCACCCCATCCATCGTGATGATTTCGGCAAGATACATCTCGCCAAGCACCTCGATGATGCCCGACCCGCAAATACCGGTAACACCGGTTTTTTCAACTGCCGCATCAAATCCATCTTCATCTGACCAAAGATCAACACCGATAACGCGGAATTTGGGTTCAAGCGTGTCCTTGTCAATGCGGATCCGTTCAATCGCACCAGGTGCGGCGCGTTGCCCCGATGAAATTTGCGCCCCTTCAAAGGCAGGGCCGGTTGGCGATGATGCTGCCAATAGCCGATCCTTGTTGCCGACAACGATTTCGGCATTGGTACCAACATCAACGATCAGAGTCATTTCATCGGCTTTTTGTGGCGCTTCGGCAAGCACCACAGCCGCCGCATCAGCGCCAACATGGCCCGCAATGCAAGGCAATATATAAACCCGCCCACCCGGATTGATGGTGATGCCTAATTCAGCCGCCCGAACATCCATCGCCGCATCAACCGCCAGCGCAAAAGGCGCACCGCCCAGCTCAACCGGATCAATCCCAAGAAGAAGGTGATGCATCACCGGATTGCCAACCAAAACCAGTTCGACAATATCTTCACCGGTCAGACCAGCCTGTTTTGCCGCGCCATCAATCAGCGTTTGTAACCCGGCAATCACCGCCTTGGTCATTTCGGCAGCACCGCCCGGATTCATGATGCCGTATGATACGCGGCTCATCAAATCTTCGCCAAATCTGATTTGCGGATTCATGGCACCTGTTGAGGCCAGCACCGTACCGGTTACCATATCGCACAGATGCGCCGACATGGTGGTTGACCCTACATCAATGGCAACACCAGCAATCTGGTCTTTTAGGCCAGGCCAGATGGCCACAATCTGATGGCCGTCACGAAGCGCCACTGTCACATGCCATTTGCCCTGACGCAGAACCGGCTGTAACCGCTGAATAACATGCAAATCACAAATGATATCGCCGGTCACACGATCCGGCCATTGCCCCTCTAGGGCCTCGATCAGACGGCGCAAATCGCCTGACGGTTCATGCATGTCTGGCTCGCGCACCTCGACAAAACACAAACGCACAATCGGATCCATCTCGATTGAGCGGCCATCGGCCTCTTTGCGAACAAGCTGATTATGCACCTGACTTTCAGGTGGCACATCAATCACCGCATCATCGAGCAATTTTGCCTGACAGGATAGCCGCCGCCCATCAATCAGGCCGCGCTTGTCTGCATATCGGGTTTCAACAGCCGTTACCGCGGCCAGGTGATCCGCCCCCGATTTCAAACCATGTTTGGCAAATTCGCCAATGCCGACATCGACCTGACAGCGGCCGCACATTGCCCGTCCGCCACATACCGAATCAATATCGACACCAAGCTGGCGCGCCGCGGTCAAAACCGGGGTTCCAACCGGAACATATCCCTGACGGCCAGATGGTGTGAACACCACTTTCACCTGATCAGTGGCTGCCTTATCCGGTGTAGTGGCAGCTTCATCTTTGCTTTTGCTCATGACATTGCCACCAAATCGTGATGGTTAAGCGTTGCGGCTGCGGCGAGTCTGACGACGTTCGCGCCCACCTTGACCCGGCACAACAGGTTCGCGGAATTTCTGGATCCAACGACGACATTCTGGATCATTTCCGTTCATCACATTCGCGCCCATAATACCGGTCATTTCTTCGGCGTGAAGCGGGTTCATAATTGCCGAGGTCATCCCCGCCCCCGCTGCCATTGACAAAAACGCAGCGTTCATACCATGACGGTTAGGCAGGCCAAAAGAAATGTTAGACGCGCCGCAAGTCGTATTTACCTTTAATTCATTGCGAAGACGGATAATCAGATCAAGCGCCGACCGGCCAGCCATATTGATGGCGCCAACCGGCATGATCAATGGATCAACAACAACATCTTCACGCGGGATGCCATAATCGGCGGCGCGTTCGACAATTTTCTTGGCAACTTCATAACGAACATTCGGATCTTCGGAAATGCCGGTCTCATCATTTGAAATCGCCACAACAGCCGCGCCATATTTCTTGACCAGCGGCAAAACAACTTCGAGCCGTTCTTCTTCACCCGTTACCGAATTGACCAGTGGCTTGCCTTTATAAACGGCCAAGCCAGCCTCGAGCGCGGCAACGATCGAACTGTCGATCGCCAGCGGCACATCAACCGTATCTTGAACAAGCTGAATGGCCTTGGCAAGAATTGCCGGTTCATCAGCCATCGGAATGCCAGCATTCACATCAAGCATCGTAGCACCCGCCTCGACCTGCGCCAGCGCATCAGACAGCACGCGCGAATAGTCACCAGCGGCCATTTCAGCAGCGAGAAGCTTGCGCCCAGTTGGATTGATGCGCTCGCCAATGACACAAAATGGCGAGTCAAAGCCAATGGTAATTTCCTGTTTATGCGACGAAATAAGGGTCTTTGTCATAAAATGCTCCTGAGATTGCGGCCACCTTAGGCCGCTGTGCCAATAACGTCAAACCCGCCTTTGGGCAAAAGTTGAATATCACCTGCCGCAATTGCATTAGCGTAGGCAGCGGTTTTTCCAAATCCGCCAAACGGGTAAAAATGGAAATGTTCAATAAGGCAATCAGGATCACTCGCCATGCCATATGCAAGATCAGATAGCAGCATATGCGGCGATTGAACGGTCATCAATTTTGCGACATTGCGCGCCTGTTTTGAAATAAATCGCATTGACGGGCCAATGCCGGAAATTTGGGCAAAGCGAAACAACGTTTTGATCGTTGCTGGCCCCGGAATGCCAATACGAATTGGCAATTCATTGCCCGCAGCGCGAACGCGCTTTTCCCAATCAAGTACAATTGGTGCCTCGAAACAGAATTGTGTTTCGATATAAATTTTCATCCCTTCGCGTTTGGCAAAGGCGTTTTTGGCGGCAAGCGCATCGGCAATTTCAGTATCGCTGATATCAGGGCTTCCTTCGGGATGGCCTGCGACACCGGCACGCATGATGCCATGTTTTTGTAACAGGCCGGTTTCTAGGATTTGCATTGAATTATCAAATGCGCCAACCGGCTTGTCGACACCGCCGCCAATGATCAGAACCTCGTCAACGCCTGCTTCGGCGCGATAAGCGGCAAGCAGCCCGTCAAGCTGGTCAGCATCTTTTAACGACCGCGCCGCCAGATGCGGTACTGCTTTCATACCTTCATTGTGCAACCGCTTTGTCACCGCCACTGTTTCCATCGGGTCGGTTCCGGGTAGAAAGGTGACATTGACGGTCGTTTCAGGCGCAAGACAACCGGCAAAACTGTCAATTTTGGTGGCACCTGCTGGTGTTACCTCGATTGACCATCCCTGTGCTGCTTGCTGGATTTGTTGGATATTCGCTGCCATATCGATCCTCATTTTATCCATCTTATGCCCTATTCACGCTTGCCGGTCGCGCTGATTTCGATTGCCTTGATGCCCGGCAGAATGACCGCTTGCCCCGAAACAAGATGGCTTGCCAACGTCTTACAATTTGCAGATTACGACATCGTCAGGCTGATCAGGGCATAAGATGCCTCACTCGGCGGCTTTACCACCATTTTCTACCAATGCCCGCACCCGCTCAGCCGTATATTCGGCATCAAGCGCTGCGGCATGCGCTGCCGCTTCAGCATCAAGATCTTCACCGCATGGCGCAGGTGCCGAACGTCGCCATTCGGCAAGATAATCATCGGTCGAATCCGCGCCATCGCGCATCGCCGCCGCGTCAATGGCAATCGAAAAGCGCCGCGGCAGTTCAACCTTGGCCTGTTCACGCTGGCGCCCGCGGCCCCGTTCGGCAATCACCTGCGCCGGAATATCGCGCCAATAAAGGGTAATCAGATTTGCCATCACGGCGCTCCTTTGAAAAAAATGCGATGCTCGAAATTATTTTTTGATCTCAAGCAAACTTTTGTAAAAACCCGTTAAAATCACCATAGCCTGTATAGCGATACTCATAGTCTAGCCCAAGTTCAAATGCCGCCTGACGCGCCTTTTCTTGAAGCGATTCAGAGTCGGTTTGCGCAATATAAAGAACCCGCGTGTAATGCGCAAAATACATATCGCGCAATTGTGGGTGCTGGCGAAGGCCCATGCCTTTCATCACAATCCGTTCAAAATGACGCACCATATAATCGGTTAGAAAAAACGTGCCAAGCGCCGTTTCCATTTCGGCGTCAAATTCGGGCTTGCCAAGAAACATCTCATAACAATGCGGCCCAGCAATGCGGGGAATATTTTCCGCCTCAAGAAGGTGATCAAGCGCGCCGCCCGTGCCGCAATCACCATAGGCAACTGCGATATCCATTCCGGCCCGACGGGCAGCCGCAATTTTCCGTTTGACGCCGGGAACAATTTTTTCAGGGTGATTATGCCAAGATGCCGGAAGGCAGGTTAAGGCAACCGCGCCATCCGGCAATTGATCAATGAGCACCAGCAATTCACGCGCCAACGCACCACAAGCAATAAGCTGTAGACGCGCTGGCTGTTCCGATTTAGCCAGCTGCTTGTTCACGTTCCAATTTAGCCTTGATCATTTCCTTGGCTGTTTCCACCGCCACAGCCGCATCACGGCAATAAGCATCAGCACCAACCGATTCGGCAAAGGCCTCATTTAAAGGCGCACCACCCACAAGAACGATATAATCGTCACGAATGCCCTTTTCGACCAGGGCATCAACAACCACCTTCATATAAGGCATTGTCGTTGTCAAAAGTGCTGACATGCCCAAAATATCGGGTTTGTGCTTTTCCAGCGCATCAAGATAATTTTCAACCGGATTATTAATCCCAAGATCGATCACGTCGAAACCGGCACCTTCAAGCATCATCGACACGAGGTTTTTGCCAATGTCATGGATATCTCCCTTGACCGTGCCAATCACCATTGTGCCAACCCGCGGCGCACCTGTTTCAGCAAGCAAAGGCCGCAAAATACCCATACCAGCCTTCATCGCATTGGCTGCCATCAGGACTTCGGGAACAAATAAGATACCGTCGCGGAAATCAATGCCGACAATCGTCATGCCCTCGACAAGCGCTTTGGTCAAAACTTCATAAGGTGTCCAGCCACGCCCAAGCAGAATATTGACACCTTCAACAATTTCATCCTGCATGCCGTCATAAAGGTCATCATGCATCTGCTGGACAAGTTCGTCATCGTCCAAATCAGCTAGGATAATTTCATCTTCATCAGCCATGATCATTCCTTTTTTATCGACACGCATTTGCGTGCAATCATGTGTGTCCAGCGCCATGCCGGATCCAGAGCATCTAAGCGGCGTAGTTTCGTCACGAATTTAAATCTGATAAATCAAAATATGACAAGACTAAACGCGTTGATTCAAACCCAATATCAAAAATTTTGTAGAAACTGTCTTGATCGATGTAAAGTCAGGACGACTGAATTTGTACTTGGATCGACAAAAGATTGCATTTTGTCACATTTCACCATCGAAACGATGATGATGGGCAAAACAATCCTTGGTCGACCCCTAGCTACCTTCAGGCTAGCTATCTTCAGGCCGATTAGCCGCACCAGTTACATTTTAGGTCATTGATCATTTATTTGATGTTTTTGAATAATCGGCAGGCTAAGCAAGACAAAACCAAGCGAAATGCCGGTTAGGCCAAACACCTTGAAGGTCACCCATGAATCGGTGCTAAGGCTGCGCCAGGCAATTTCATTGGCAAGCGCCGAACAGGCAAACATCGCCACCCATAGCCAGCTCATGATCCGCCAGCCATCATTGGTCAGCTTTACCTGCGCTCCCATAATTGCGGCAAGCGGGTTGCGCCCCAGGTCAGCTTTACCTGCGCTCCCATAATTGCGGCAAGCGGGTTGCGCCCCATAGCACGCCCCCCAGCAATCGCCGCCGCAAACATCAAAGTCAGGATCGTCGGTTTGATCTTGATGAATAATTCATTGTCGAAATAGAGGGTCAATCCGGCAAAAAACACCAGCGCTGCACAACCAAATGCCGCCATCATCGGAATGCGGCGTTCAAGAACCCAGCTTGCGGCAAGCGACACGATGGTTGCCACCACCAGCACCTTCACGCTGAACATCAGGTCGCTATAGAGATAATTGGCGCCGAAAAACAGCAAAAGCGGGCCAAAATCAAGAAGCATGCGCCGCCCATTTGATGGCGGAGTTTCATCGTCCTTGGCTTTGCCAGACGGGGTCTGATCATTCATGTTTCTAATCATCCAATCATTTCAAAAAATCTTAAAACCGTTTATATCCGCAGACATATGTCTTCGGACATAAATCCCAAAGCATAAATCTGTGCCTTATCACTACCCTAAATCCAGCGTACCTCCAACTAGGCGGCCAGTTTTGCTGCCAAAATTTCGCACTCGTCGGCGGCCTTGCGAATAAACGCGCCGCCATCATCGGCAAGACGCGCCTGTTCACCCAATTGGCGGCGCCAATGTTTGGCTCCGCGTTGGCCTGCATATAGCCCCAGCATATGCCGTGTTATGCTGTGAAGCGGCACATGATTTTCCATCATCTGATCGGCATAAGCGGCCATTGCCTCGGCCACTTGGCGACGGCTTGGCGGTGATGCGGCAAAAAAATCATTGGCGATTTCGGTTAAAATATATGGCGTGCGATAGGCTGCGCGTCCAAGCATCACCCCGGCAAAACCAGTGATTTCAGTTGCAATTTGCGCTTTGGTTTCCAGCCCGCCATTCAAAATCACCCCAAGATCATCACGGCGCATGGCAAGACGGCGCGCGCGGTCATAATCAAGCGGCGGAATATCACGATTTTCCTTTGGACTTAGGCCTTTTAGCCATGCTTTGCGGGCATGAAGGTAAAATATTCTAACCCCGGCATCAGCAACCAGATCAACAAATTGATCAAGGCCCGTTTCGGGATCCATATCGTCAATACCAATGCGGCATTTTACCGTAACCGGCAAATCACTCGCCGCCATCATCGCCGAACAGCAATCAGCCACCAGCTTTGGTTCGGCCATCAGACAGGCCCCAAACCGGCCAGATTGCACCCGATCAGATGGACATCCGACATTGAGGTTAATCTCGGCAAATCCCTTGTCAGCAGCGCGTTCAACCGCCATTGCCAAACGTTCGGGCTGGCTGCCACCAAGCTGAAGCACCAGCGGATGTTCAATTTCATTATGACCAAGAAGCCGGTCAAGATCGCCATGAATGACCGCCTCGGCCGTTACCATTTCGGTAAAGAGCAACGCATCTGGCACAAGATGCCGGTGAAAGACACGGCAATGCCGGTCAGTCCAATCCATCATCGGGGCCACACAAAGGCGGCGGTCAATGCTGTCGATTTGATCAATGCTGGTCATCACGGCTTTATAGCCTTCCTTCGGGCAAATGCCAACTCACAGCGCGTCAAACGGGTTTCGCGCTTTTGCATCAGTGACCGCTACAATAAAGGCATCATGATCCATCTTCATTTCGGCGGCAAGGCGCGTTGTGGCGGTTGCGCCATCCACCCATTCGGTGCTGGTGATGATTTGCCACGCGTAATTGCCATCAAAATCAAGGCTTCGCGCCAATAATTTATGGCGCCCATCAAGCGCATCAATATGCACAAAAATGGCGCCAGCATCGGCATCGCCGCGGCGTGCGGGGCCGAAGCGCCGCACTTACCAAAATGCCTGATTTCACCCGAGTCATAACGACGCCTCATTTGCTAGCTGGCAGGCCGGCATGCCCGATCCGGCCAAAAAACCACATGGCTTAAAAATCAGTGCAACGTCCCTTTTGTTCCCAATCGCCATAGCGCGTTGGCTCTGGCCCTTTGGGGCCATTCACCTCGGGAGGCATTTCACCATCAGCCGCCTTATCAGGCAGATTGTCGCTATTTTGCACGGTTTTATCGATCGGCTCAGCGGCCGTTGCCAGCGTGTTTTTCTTGTCTCTTTCCATAATTGGGTATATGCCCCTTTAGACGCCCAAAAACAAGTCATCAGCCACGTTATGCAGATGAACCATCGGAATTTTCAATGCCTGATCGCAAAACCTCTTCGACACCGACCCGCCTTGACAAGCCTTTATTGCGTTTAGAAACGCCAAAAAAGCCTGCAAAGCCGCGGCCAGCAACCCGTGGTGAGCGCCAATCAGCTGATAATTCATCTTCGGGCAAACCATCTGCAAATCAGAACCGGCCAGCCTCACGCCCCAATGGCGATAAAACAGCCAGCGCCGCATCGCGGGCAAAAACCAGCAGCAAACCGGCAAAGCCAGCTGGCAAACGGCCAGATGCAACGGCAAAAAAGGCCGTTCCAACGTCGCTTACAAGCCGCCGCATCGTCTATGATCTTTTGGTCGCTGTTGACGAGGGCATCCAGCTTGATAAGGCGCTGTCATCCAATCATGATTTGCCAAAACTAGAAGATCGCGACCGCCGGTTTGTTCGTTTGCTGGCAACAACCAGCCTTCGCCATCGTGGCCAATTGGAACGCGTGCTTGCCCCGCTTGTTGCGCGCAAACCTTTTGGCGCGCAAGCCAATGCCAACCTCATCCTGCTGATGGGTGCGGCGCAGCTTTTGCTGTTGAAAACAGGCGCGCATGCCGCCGTTGACAGCACGGTCGAGCTTATGCGCCAAACCGGATTTGACCGGCTATGCGGGCTTGCCAATGCGGTCATGCGCCGCCTCACCCGTGAAGGCGAGGCCTTATTTGAAGCCACCAGCCATATGGATAATCTGCCAAGCTGGTTGCAACAAAGCTGGCGGCATTATTGGGGTGAGGAAGCCACCACCGCCATTGCCGATCTCGCCATGCTGCCACCGCCGCTCGATATTTCAGTAAAAGATGATGCCGCCGGATGGGCGGAAAAGCTTGACGCCCGCCTGATTGACAATCACAGCCTGCGCCGTGAATTTGACGGCGATCCATCCCTGCTTGTCGGCTTTGATGAAGGCGCATGGTGGGTGCAAGATGCCGCCGCCGCCCTGCCAGCCCGCCTGTTAAATATCACCAAAGATGAGGCGATTATTGATTTATGTGCAGCGCCCGGCGGCAAAACGGCACAATTGATTGCCGCTGGCGGTCGCGTCACCGCGATTGATAATAGCCGCAAACGGCTCGACCGGTTACGGCGCAATCTGAAACGTCTGAAACTATCGGCTGATCTTGTGCTTGCTGATGGCGTCAGCTACAGCCCCGATGCGCCTGTTGATGCCGTTCTTGTCGATGCGCCTTGTTCGGCAACCGGCACGGTGCGGCGACGGCCAGATATTTTGAACCAGCGCGAAGCCGAGGACATTATTGCATTACAGCAAATCCAATGGGATCTGGTGACAAATGCGCTTGGCTGGCTTCGTTCAGGTGGCCGCATGGTTTACGCCACCTGTTCGTTGCAACCGGAAGAAGGTGAAGATATCATCAGCGCGATCATAGATGCCGCTGATGGGCGCTTTGGCATTGATCCAATCACCGCAGATGAAGCTGGTATCTTTGCCCCGTCGATCACCGATACTGGCTGCATCCGCATCCTGCCAAGCGACTATGTTGATATTGGCGGGGTTGATGGCTTTTTCATCGCGCGGTTAATGTCTTTAGAATAGGCGGAAACGCATTGATTTCTTAATCGTGACAAACGACAGGCAATAATGGCGAAGCGCGGCAAAAATCCTGACTCATGGCGTGTTGGCAAGCTTGAACAGCTGTTCCGACACACAGGCCTGTTTTTGTGGAGTTTGCGAGGCAGCAAGCCAAATGCGATCATCACCGGCTATTCCGATCATTGGCGCGGTTCGGCAAGTAAGGGATCGCAAATCATGACCAGCGGTTCCAGCTGGCGGGTTAGCAGTGATGGCTTTGATGATTTTGAATGGCTTCGCGATTTGCGCACATTTGGCGGCAGTCAGGCCCGCAGCCGGGCGCGGAGCCTGATCACCAACTGGCTTAAGGTTAATGGCCGCTGGAACGCCAAAAGCTGGCAACCTGATATCATGGGGCAACGTCTGGCAAATCTGGTTTTTTGCTATGATTGGTATGGCAGTTCTGCCGATGAAACATTCCAGCAGCAAATCAGCGACTCGATTGGGTTACAGGCACGCTGTTTGGCGATTGATTGGAAACGGCTCTATGATCGTGATGCCCGCGTTGGCGCCCTACGCGGCCTGATCATTGCCGAAGCCGCGCTTGGCGCCGAGGCCAGTGATCTTGATAATCTGATGGAATTTCTAGTACCGCTAATAGACGGAATGATCCATGCTGATGGCGGCCATAAAAGCCGTATGCCCAACAGGCATCTGGCCATCATGCGCGACCTTATCGAAATTCGGAACAGCGGTATTGCAAACCAGTTGGAACAGCTTGCTTGGCTTGATACAACCATTGCCAAGATGGGCGCAATCTGTCGCATGTGGCGTCATGCTGATGGGCAATTTGCCAGATTTAACGGCGCGGGTCTTTCCGATCCTGAAATCATCGAAGAAACGCTGGCGCGCGCGGGTCAAAAGGGCAAGCTGTTGCAACAAGCACCCTATAGCGGTTTTTTGCGATTCTCATCGGGACGATCAACCGTGATCATGGATGTTGGACAACCGGCCGAACATGCCGATGTGGCGGGGCTTGGCACGCTTGGTTTTGAATTTGCCGTTGGGCAGAATCTATTGGTGATAAACCCGGGTCAGATTACCGGCGATGTTAATCTTCAACGCCTGCTAAGCTCGACCAAGGCGCATTCGACCCTGACCCTTGATGGCCAGAATTCATCTGATTTTGCCGCAGGTCGTCTTGCCAAAATATCTGATGTTGAAATGGGGCCAGCCGAAGGTGGGCTGCTCGCGATTGCCAGCCATAACGGCTATGAGACATCGCATGGCATTATTCACCATCGCAAATTATATCTGTCGACCGGCGGCGGCAATCTTCGTGGGGCTGATCGGTTGGAATATTCTGGCGCGCCAGGTGAAATTGCCCGCATGGCGATCATTCGGTTTCATTTACACCCCCGTGTTACTGTCGCCATGCTTCGCGACCAGCGGGTTCTGATCAAGATTCGTGGCAATCGCGCCGGTTGGGTATTTCGGTCCAGCGCGTCAGTGGCATTGGACACGTCCCTGTTTTTTGATATTGATGGGCGCAAGAATTGTCAGCAAATCGTCATTAGTGTGCCGCTTGCCGATATCCGGTCAATTGGCGCTGTTGACGTAAAATGGGCATTTCAGCGCAACGAGCCGCTGTAAAACACAGCCTTGGCAAATGACAATCAGTGCAAAATATGTTTGCATCAAGGCCTTGACCGTCACCGAAAGTTTTCATTTTTGACCCAGACCCAGCCCCTATCCACATCAGATGATAACGGCAAAAACACACCGCCGTCATTTGTCCGATCAACCAGCATCTGGGGCAAGATCGGGCTGCTATCCTTTGGCGGGCCAACCGCGCAGATCGCGCTGATGCACCGGCTGATTGTTGCCGAACGGCGCTGGCTGAGCGAAGCGCAATTTTTGAATGCGCTTAGCTTTTGCATGCTGCTTCCCGGACCAGAGGCCATGCAGCTTGCCACCTATGCTGGCTGGCGGATTCATGGCGTTTTTGGCGGGCTAGTCGCTGGCTTGTTATTTGTCCTGCCCGGCGCATTGATCATGCTTGGCCTTGGCGGCCGCATTGATCATGCTTGGCCTTGGCATTGCCTATGTTTATTTCGGTACTTTCGGCATTGTTGGCGCGCTGTTTTTGGGGGTTAAGGCGGCAATTGTTGTTATTGTTTTGCAGGCATTGCTCCGGCTTGCCGGAAAAGCCTTGCAAAGGCCTCATCAATGGATGATTGCCATCATCGGATTTTGCGGCATTTTCATTCTTGCCCTGCCCTTTCCCCTGATTATTGCGATGGCTGCAATCTATGGCTTTGCCAGCAATCGCCAAACCCAAGCAACCACAGCATTGCCGCCATTGCCAAACACAAAAGACACGGCCAAAACCATCTTGGTCTGGGCGGGAATATGGTGGGGGCCATTATTGGCAATTGATCTATTTGCCGGTGCGCCTTTGCTTGCCGAAATTGGCTATTTCTTCAGCAAGCTTGCCGTGGTGACTTTTGGCGGTGCCTATGCGGTGCTTGCCTATATGGCGCAAGATGTCGTTGGCCAGCTTGGCTGGTTGCAACCGGCTGAAATGATGGATGGGCTTGGACTCGCCGAAACCACCCCCGGGCCATTAATTCTTGTTACCGAATTTGTTGGCTTTCTGGCAGCCTATAAGACAGCGGGCATTGCCCATGGGATAGCGGGCGCAGCCATTGCGCTTTGGGCAACTTTTATCCCCTGTTTTTTGTGGATTTTTGCAGGTGCGCCCTATCTCGACTGGTTAACGCATCAGCCGCGTTTGCAACTGGTTAACATATCAGCCGCGTTTGCAAGGTGCATTGGCCAGCATCATGGCCGCCGTTGTTGGCGTGATTGCCAATTTATTTGCGTGGTTTGCACTGCATTTGTTTTTTGCCGAAACCAGCGTGACCCAGCTTGGTATGATCCAAATTCTGACCCCTGATCTGGCAAGCCTTGACCTGCGAGTGATTGCGATTACGCTGATATGTGCATTTTTGGCCTTTGGACGCGGGCTTGGGCTTTTCTGGCTTTTGGGCTTGGCCGCCTTGGCGGGCGCGATGATACATCTTGTCCCGATTGGCTAGATTCAACAGGGGCGGTTTTATCGAGATCGGCAATTGCCTTTCCAGCCAGGCTCGGCCATAAAGACCGCCATAAATTCAACCTTTCTGCTAGGCAGGATTGGCAAGCTATATCATGACATCTTCTTCACCTGTTCGTATTCGTCGCGCCCTTCTTTCGGTTTCAGACAAAACCGGGCTCTTCACCTGTTCCTATTCGTCGCGCCCTTCTTTCGGTTTCAGACAAAACCGGCCTTATCGAGCTTGCCAAACGGCTTGCCGCGGCCAAGATTGATCTTTTATCAACAGGCGGAACTGCTTCGCTGCTCCGCGGCGCCGGCCTTCGCGTTACCGATGTTGCCGATGTGACCGGATTTCCTGAAATCATGGGCGGGCGTGTCAAAACGCTTCACCCCAAAATTCATGGCGGTTTGCTGGCGCGGCGCGATCTTGATGATCATGTTGCCGCAATGACCGCACAAGATATTGAGGGAATCGACCTTCTGGTGGTCAACCTCTATCCGTTTGAAGATACTTTGGCGCAGACAAATGATCATGAGTCGCTTGTTGAAAAAATTGACATTGGCGGGCCTGCAATGTTGCGCGCTGCGGCCAAAAATCATGATTTTTTAACCGTTCTTTGTGATCCTGCTGATTATGATGATGTTGCTGACGCCATCGAAAATCAAGGCGGAACAGACCTTGCGCTTCGGCGGCGTTTGGCGGCAAAAACCTTTGCCCGCACGGCCGCCTATGACAGCGCCATTTCGGGATGGATGGCAGCAAGCCTTGGCGAAAACCTGCCACAAATCACCTCAACCGCTGGCCGCAAAATTATTGATTTGCGCTATGGCGAAAACCCACATCAGCAAGCCGCCCTCTATAAAACCGGTCAGAACCGGCCAGGTGTTGCCTCGGCATCTCAAATACAGGGCAAGCCATTATCCTATAACAACATCAATGATACCGATGCGGCCTTTGAACTCGTTGCCGAATTTGACAAGCCGACCATTGCCATTATCAAACATGCCAATCCATGCGGCGTGGCAAGCGGCGACAATCTTGCAACGGCATGGCAAACCGCATTGGCCGCTGATCCTATCAGCGCCTTTGGCGGCATCATTGCCATGAACCGGCCACTTGATGCCGAAACCGCCACCGCCGTTGCCAGCATTTTTACCGAAGTGGTGATTGCACCTGATGCCAGCGATGACGCCAAGGCGATTATGGCGGCAAAACCCAATTTGCGGCTATTGATCACCGGCGACATGCCCGATCAAAGCACAAGCGCCATCAAAATCAAATCGGTAGCTGGTGGGTTTCTGGCGCAATCACGCGATAGCGGTATGGTAAGTGCTGATGATCTGAAAATCGTCACCAAACGCGCCCCAAGCACAGCGGAAATTGCCGATATGCTTTTTGCGTGGAAAGTCACCAAACATGTGAAATCAAACGCCATTGTTTTTGTCAAAGACGCCAGCACCGCTGGCATTGGCGCAGGCCAGATGAGTCGCGTTGACGCCGCCCGTATTGCCGTTCACAAGGCGTCGGATATTGCCGAAATTCATGGGTGGCCGCAATCACGAACAATCGGATCGGTTGCCGCGTCAGATGCGTTTTTTCCTTTTGCCGATGGTCTTGAAGCACTGATCAAAGCAGGGGCAACAGCGGTGATCCAACCTGGCGGATCGGTCAAGGATAATGAAGTCATTGCGGCAGCTGATGCCGCCGGTATTGCCATGGTGTTTACCGGCATGCGCCATTTCAACCATTAGAAGCCGCAGCTAATGGCCAGAATTTATTTGTAAAGGCGTCGCCGCGGCGGCTTTCCATATTTTGCGCATCAGACTTGGCAAATCGGCTGGGCGCGGCATCACCCAATGGCCTTTGATACCACCTGCAATTGGCTGCGGCTGCCCATCAATACGGGCAAGGCAAATTTTCATCTCAAGCGCAAAATGCGTAAAGACATGCAAAACAGGTTCATCCAGCAAAACCCAATCAGCGGTAAATGGTGCCAATGTCTGATCAAGGTTTTGATCCGCCTGTTTTGACGCAAGGCCAGATTCAGGAAAAGCCAACATACCGCCAAGAAGCCCTTTATCGGGGCGCCGATGCAAAAATATCTCGCCCTGATCATTCACCGCCACAAAGGCAATCGCCCGCCGAACCGGTTTGGCCGTTTTGACAGGTTTGACCGGCAATTGATCAACCACGCCACGGGCCAAAGCCTGACATGACTCGGCAAAACAGCAGCCATGGCAAAGGGGTTGTTTTACTGTGCAGACCGCATTGGCAAAATCCATCAAGGCTTGCGGCCAATCCGATGGGCGATCAACTGGCAAAATGGCCTGATATGCAGCGGCGATCTCGGCTTTGGCCGCCGGTAGCGGGGTTGCAATCGCAAAATAACGGCTGAACAGCCGCTCAATATTTCCATCGACAACCACCGCTTGCTGGCCAAATGCGATGGCCGCAATAGCACCAGCGGTATAAGGGCCAACGCCCGGAAGGGCGCGAAAATCAGCAAGGCTATTGGCATGTTGACCATCGCCCGCAAATTGTCCGCCCCATTCATTCGCCACCATTACCGCCGCTTTATGCAGATTGCGGGCGCGGGCGTAATAGCCAAGACCAGCCCATGCTGCCAACACATCATCAAGTGGCGCTGCAGCAAGGTCATTGATCGTTGGCCAGCGGCGGGTAAATTCAAGAAAATAGGGAATCACCGTTGCCACAACGGTTTGCTGAAGCATGATTTCCGACAGCCAAACATGATAGTACATGATAACCAGGGGCTAAATCTGGCCAGCGTCGCCGCCATGGTAAATCGCGCCCATGCTTGTCATACCATCCAAACAAAGCGGCAGTTGGGAATCTTGGCGATTTATTGTTACCCACGCGGTTATATCCTATTGTCCGAAAACTTGATTGGCCCATATGACTGGTTGGCATATTTTGCTTCAGGGGATGGTCATGCTAGTATATTCGGCAGATGGGTCAAGTCGCCCGAAATCCCTTTATTCTTGTAAATGAACTAACAATGGAACCGGCACAGCAAATCATGGTGAAACCGCCCAAAAACCGACTAAATAAAATGCGGCGGCTATCGACCATGATCGAACCCATGGTGGCGCCATCGGCGCAGGAACGTGGCTTTGCCATTAGCCGCCTTATTTCGCATTGGCACGATATTGTCGGCGATACGGCTGAATGGTGCCGACCTGCAGATATTCACTTTCCGCGTGGCAGCAGCAATAATGGAACGCTGAAATTGCAAATCACCTCGGGCCGCGGCCCACAAGCCCAAGCCATGTCAGCCCAAATCATTGATCAGGTAAATGCTGCCTTTGGGTATCAGGCCGTTGGCCGGATCACCCTTGTGCAAAATCTGCCGCCATCACGCCCTGCCACGCCACCGAAAAAACCGGCCACAATATCGGATGCTCCTGATGTTTGGACGCTTGATGAAAAACTAAAGCATATCAAATCGCCCGAGCTGCGCGCAGCGCTTCGGCGTCTTGGCGGGCCGGTTGATGACGAAGATGGCGCAAAGGATTAGCGCATCTGATTTGTGCATGTGATTTGCGCAAATAATGCGCGCAGATGATCCGCTACCCACAATCGGACGATCTAGCCTGCGCCAAAATGTCCATGATCCAAATTACCCATGATCCAAATTACCCGTGGCCAAATTAATTGGCATTGTCCTAAAATCGTGCATTGCCCCGCTTTTCCCCTTGGATTATGATCAAGCCATGATGAAACAAAACCAGATGAATTTCGCCCTTGATCGCCGCGCTGTCCTGCTAGGGGGCGCTGCAATAACGCTTTTGCCAACCGCCGCATTTGCTGTTGATCCGACAATCGCGCATGTGACGTCACCACGCGTTCTTGGCAAGGCTGATGCTCCGATCAAAGTTGTTGAATTATTTTCAATGACCTGTCCGCATTGCGCCAGCTTTCACAATAATACCTTTCCCGATGTGAAAACACGGCTGGTTGACACCGGCATGGTGCGGTTTGAGATGCAGCCTTTCCCGCTTGATCAAATCGCGCTTCGCGGCCATGCGCTAGCCCGGGCTCTGCCCAAAAACAAATATTTTCCAATGATTTCTATGCTGTTGAAAGACATTGACCGTTGGGCACGCAATCCTGATCCGCTTGCGGCCTTGTCGCAAATGGCGCGGCTGGCCGGGATGAGCGCGGCAGATTTTGACGCTGTAATGGGCAATAGACCGCTTCTTGAAGCGATTGTTGAAATGCGTCAAAAGGCCCATAAAAGCTGGGAAATACAATCAACACCATCTTTTGTGGTCAATGACAAAACCATCATTTCTGGCGATCTGTCATATGAAGATTTTGCTGCCAAGATAAATGCAACTGACGCCTGATCTCAGATGTCACTAATGACAGGTTGTTGATGTGATTTTTCGAAGCCTGAAAATGGCCGGATTCAAATCCTTTGCGGAATCCGCCGAGGTTGAGATTGATTCCGGCCTGACGGGCATTGTCGGGCCAAATGGCTGTGGCAAATCGAATATCGTTGAAGGCCTGCGCTGGGTCATGGGCGAGAGCTCGGCCCGTCAAATGCGCGGCGGCGAAATGGATGATGTCATTTTTGGCGGCACCGAACAGCGGCCAGCGCGCAATCTTGCCGAAATTACCCTTCAACTCGACAACCGTCACCGTCAGGCACCTGCCGAATTTAATGATGTTGATGAATTGGAAATCACCCGCAAAATTGAACGCGGCAAAGGCAGTAGCTATTATGTAAATGCCAAACCGGCACGGGCGCGTGATGTGCAATTGCTTTTTGCCGATACCGCCACTGGCGCCCGATCATCAGGCATTGTCAGTCAGGGGCGTATTGGCGCGATTGTTGGCGCCAAACCGGTTGACCGGCGAACCCTAATCGAAGAGGCGGCAAATATTCGCGGATTGCACGCGCGAAGACATGAGGCCGAATTGCGGCTTCGCGCCGCCGAAACCAATCTTGAACGGCTTGATGATGTCATCGCCGGTCTGATCGAGCAGCGCGATTCTTTGAGAAAGCAAGCCCGCCAAGCGGCACGTTATCGGTCGGTTGCCGATCGTATTCGCAAAGCCGAGGCACAATTCCTTCTTGCCCGCTGGATGACCGCTGAACAGGATCGCGATGCCGCCACCGCCGCGCTTGGTGCGGCCAGATTAGATGTTGGCGCGCGGGCCGAAATTGCCGCCCGCTGCGCCACCGCCAGAAGCGAGATTGCCGCATCCCTTCCGCCCCTGCGGGCAAGCGAGGCTGAAAAAGCCGCCGAATATCAACGTTTGGCGCTTGGCCGCGAAGAATTGAACCGTGAAGAGGCGCGCGTTACTGACGCCCTGGCCCAGCTTGCCAATCGGCAAAACCAGCTTACCCAAGATATCGCCCGCGAGACCAACCTTCTTGATGATGCAAAATCAACCGTAGCGCGACTTGCTGATGAGGCAGAAGCACTAGCCATTCAAATCGCCGAAGCCAGCCCGAAACAGGCCGCGGCAAGTGATGTTTTGGATGCTGCCCGCCTGACCGCAAGCCAAAATGAAGCCAATCTTGCCGAAGCCAGCGCAGCGCTTCGCGCCGCCGCCACCACCCGCAATAGTTTGGCCAGCCGCAAACAGGATATCGAAAACCGCATTCAATCAGCAAATGCCGCGCTGGCGCAATTGTCGCTTGAAACGCTGCTTGCCGAAGCCAGCCAGTCAGATCAGGCCAAACAAGAAACCGAAGCCGATTTCATGGCGGCCAAATCAGCCTTGGAGGCGGCCGAACAAGCCCTAACCGATGCAAATGTTGCCGCCGAATCCGCCCTTAATGCGAAACGTGACAGCGAATCCCACATGACCCGCCTTCAGGCGGAAATTGATGCGCTTCAATATCTTTTGGCCGATCTTGGCGATCACGATGCCGCGCCAATTGCCGATCAGCTATCGGTTCGTGACGGTATGGAAACCGCGCTTGCTGGCTATCTTGCAGATGAATTATCCGCCCCGGTTGGCAGTGGCAATCAAGGGTTTTGGCGCGAAGGCAGCAAGGCCAGCCTGTCCCCGCCTGATGGCACCATGCCGCTTGCCGATTTTGTAACGGGAGCCCCAGCCCTGGCAGCGTCACTTGCCGGTGTTGGCGTGGTTGACGACGCATCTACAGCCGAGGCGTTGCAGTTCACCCTTCTTCCCGGGCAGGCCATTGCCACCAAATCGGGCAGTCTTTGGCGCTGGGACGGGTTTGTCCGCTATGCCAATCAAGCTGATAAAGGCGCCGAGCGAATCCGCCAGCGCCGCCGTCTTGATGCCTTGCAGGATGATGCGGCCAAGGCTGGTAAAAAACTGGATCAAAGCGGCGCCATCGCCAGTACCAGCGAAACAACACTGATCGCCGCGCGTGAGCATCTTCAATCTTGTCGCAGCACCAGCATGCAAGCCGAACAGACCTTTGGTGACAGCCGCCGCCGCGCCGAATCAGATTCATTAAAGCTGGCGGCGGGGCGTGAACGGGCGGCCGAGCTAAATACCAGCCTTGATGAATTATCCGCCAATTTGGCCAATTGCGAGGTTGAAATCGCAGCGCTTGCTGATGATGCCGCCCTTGGCGCAGCTGAATCGACTGCCCGTACAGCCGCCGAAACATCGCGCACCGCCCTTGCCGAGGCGATGCAGGCCGAATCACGCCTTGCTGATCTGATTGGCACGGCGACCCGACGCCAATCAAGCTGTAACCAAGAAGCCAGCGCATGGACGCAACGTCTTGACGGCGCCAGTGGCCGCATTGCCGAATTGGAAAAACGCCTTGTTGATGGCAATCAAGAACAGCACCGGCTGGAAACCCGTCCCGAAACAATTGCCAAGCAACGTCTTGAGATTGGTGACCGGCTGGAAATTGCCGAGCAGAATCGCCAAGATGCAGCGGATGCGCTTCGGCTGGCCGAAACCAGCTTTGCCGAAGCCGAATCACTGCAACGCGACTCTGACAATGCCCTAGCCACGGCACGTGAATCCCAAATCCGCGCCGAAGCCGCCGAAGAACGCTGCAATGCCACCCTTGCCGAATTAAAAGACCGCATTTCGGATAAATTAAATTGCGCGCCACAAGATGTTGCCGAGATTGCTGGCATTGAAGATGGCGAAGCGCTTGCCGGTCTTGATGTTCTCGAAGACCGTGTTCATCGCCTGATCCGCGAACGCGACAATATTGGCCCCGTCAATTTGCGCGCCGAAGCGGAAATGGAAGATGTGGCAACGCGCATCACCAGCATGGAAACCGAACGTGATGATTTGATTGCCGCCATTGGCAAATTACGCGCAGCAATTAGCCAGCTAAACCGTGAAGGCCGCGAACGTCTTTTGAAAAGCTTTGGTGAGGTGAATGAGCATTTCAAACGGTTATTCAAAAAGCTATTTGGCGGTGGTACGGCCGAATTACAGCTTACCAATGCCGATGACCCGCTTGAGGCTGGGCTTGAGATTCTGGCAAGCCCACCTGGCAAACGCCTTCAATCACTGTCGCTTTTATCGGGCGGTGAACAGGCCCTGACCGCGCTGGCGATAATTTTTGCGGTCTTTTTGACGAATCCAGCCCCCATTTGCGTTCTTGATGAGGTGGATGCCCCGCTTGATGATTCGAATGTGGTTCGTTTCTGCGACCTTTTGCGTGATATCTGTGACCAAACTGACACCCGATTCCTTGTGATTACGCATCACCGCATGACGATGGCGCGCATGGATCGGCTTTTTGGTATCACCATGGAGCAGCGTGGCATCTCGAAACTGGTTTCAGTTGATCTACAGACAGCCGAAAGAATCCGTGACAATGCGGTCGCTTAGCCCCTGCTTTTCAGCGATTCACCATGAACATTTCAGCAAGGCAGGTAATCCGCAGAAATCTGCGGCAAAAGAACACCCATTGAAGGCTTGACAAAGGCTAACCCACCCCCCTATTTTGAGCGCGATTTCGGTAGGGGTGGTCGCTGGCCGTAACAGCGGCATTTCGCCTGCCCAATTCGGTATAGGATAACCATAGGAATAGTTTCGTGTGAACCCGCCATATCCTGCTGCAACGGACGCGGCTTTTAGGATTGGACGACCAGATGAACGATAAAGACACGCAAAGAGACAAAGAAAAATGAACGATAAAGACACGCAAAGAGACAAAGAACGCCTCGCGGACATTGACCGTCGTCTGGACAAGCTGCAAGCGCAGCGGGAAGAAAAAGACCGGCCCGGCCGATCTGCCCTTCCCGAAGGCATGGCAGCCATCATGGGACGCGTTGCCACCGAGCTTGTTGCCGGTGTTATGGTTGGCGCCTTTATCGGCTGGGCGCTGGATCAATGGCTTGATACATCGCCACTATTTATGTTGGTGATGTTTTTTATGGGGGCAATCGCTGGCATGTTGAATGTTTGGCGTGTATTTACTGGCCGAGGTTTGGCCGCAGGTTATTTCGATGAGCATAAAAACTCATCAGACAAAGATGATTAAGGGAGCTGACAGGCAATGAGCAATTCTGAAGGAATGCATTCACCGGTCGAGCAGTTTGAAATCAAGCCATTGGTTGAACTGTCGCTTGGTGGCTATGATGTGTCATTCACCAATTCTAGCTTGTTTATGCTGCTTGCCGTCGGCGTTAGCGCCATTTTTCTGATCAGCGCGATGCGCCGGGCCGACATGGTTCCAGGCCGCATGCAGGGCATGGCAGAAATGATGTATGAATTTGTCGCCGAAATGGTGCGAAGCAATGTAGGTAGCGAAGGCCGCCCGTATTTCCCATTCATCTTTACGCTTTTTGTGTTCCTGCTGTTCGGCAATATGCTTGGGCTTATTCCTTATTCTTACACCTTTACCTCGCAGATCATCGTCACCTTTGCGATGGCCGCCTTTGTTTTTGTTGGCGTCACGATCATTGCGTTATTTAAGCACGGTCTGCATTTCTTCAGCTTTTTCGTACCTGCCGGTGCGCCAAAAGTGCTGATCCCTTTCTTGATTGTCATCGAAGTCATTTCATATTTTGTGCGTCCGGTCAGCCTGTCGGTTCGACTTTTCGCCAATATGTTGGCAGGCCATACCATGTTAAAAGTTTTCGCCGGTCTTGCCGTGATGATTTCCGGCGCCGGTGGCCTTGCCATGGCTGGATCGCTGCTGCCATTTGTTGCGCTGATTGGTCTAACCGGTCTTGAAGTGCTGGTTGCTGCGCTGCAAGCCTATGTCTTCACAATTTTGACCTGTATGTATTTGAACGACGCCCTGCACCTTCACTAGGCGCAGAGGCCCACCCGAATCCGCTGGGGAATCGCAGCGGTGTGAATTGAACTGAACTATATAGAAACTGTGCGCTAATTGGCCTGACCGGTCTTGAAGTGCTGGTCGCGGCGCTGCAAGCCTATGTCTTCACCATCTTGACCTGTATGTATTTGAACGACGCCCTGCATCTACACTAGGCGCAGAGGCCTACCCGAATCCGCTGGGGAATCGCAGCGGTGTGAATTGAACTAAACAAAATAGAAACTCATGGAAGGACTATGATTATGGAAGTAGAAGCTGCAAAAATGATCGGTGCCGGTTTGGCCGTTATCGCTCTTGCTGGTGTTGGTGTTGGTATTGGCAACATCTTTGCTGCACTTGTAACCTCTATCGCACGCAACCCTGCGGCTCGTGGTGAAGTTTTCGGTATCGGCATTCTTGGTTTTGCCCTGACCGAAGCGATCGCATTGTTCGCGTTGGTTGTTGCCCTGTTGCTTTTGTTCGCTCTGTAAAAAGACCCGAATTCGCAACAAACATTCCATGACTTGCTTGCCGGCATTGCGGTTCGTTTTCGATCCACAACCGGCAGGCGGGCAAGGGGATAAAAATGACGGAAAATACAAGAAACCGGCTAACCGCAATTGCAGTCGCCCTTCCGGCTTTCATGTCGGCAAAGGCTTTTGCAGCTGGCGCTAGCGAGCCGGGCCTGCCACAGCTTGATT